>ERZ779669.143-NODE-143-length-44666-cov-2.942906_pt1 | contig 44666 bp, 92 predicted proteins | sample MGYA00511372_ERZ779669 | MGnify/ENA primary metagenome ERZ779669 (study PRJEB29588, sample SAMEA1967891) | human gut metagenome | biome: human gut; feature: human-associated habitat; material: faeces | place: Denmark | collected 2008/2010 ... | reverse complement strand
GCCAAATCACATTAAATGCACACTCAACGTGTACCGCTAAACCACATTAAATTTATTTCGTAAAAAATTTCTCTTTTAAAGGGCGATATGGGATTACCACGATATTTTATATATAAGTGGAAAATACTTTCTTATTACATCTATAAACAATAATGAATAAGTGAATTATTTCTCTCTTATTATATACTCTCTACTGTTATAATACATATACCTTCTGCGGCCGCCATTTTTACCATCCTACCCCTGCGCCCGCCGCATTTTTCACAGTATCTTTTTGATACTTACTATATATTATAGAGTAACTATCTTTATGTTATATACTATATCATTTTTATATTATTACCTTTTATATATTTATATACTTTTTAATAATTTCCCCTTTTTCCGCTGCATTTTTTTCCAAAATTAAAGGGGCTTTTTCAGCCCCTCATTTTACGCATTTTGTAATGCTTTATAAATTTCCCTGCTTACCTCATTACCTACTTCAGGCATTTCTTTAATCACCATCAAAGATAAAAAGGTTAAAAGACTTTGTTTTGTTTTTTGTCATTCCTCTACTGTTAAATTCGGATTATGCTCTAACTCCCTTTCCATTATTTTTTCAACAAGTTCTTGCCCACGCTCCGTGTTAAACCCATCTTTTACTGCACTTACAATGTTTTCTAATTTCAATTTCATTACCTCACTTTCACATCTCTATTATACTATATACACATTAATGTGTCAACCCCTTAAAAAGAAAAAGCAGGGGAATTTCCCTGCTATAAAAGAATTATACAAAACATTGAAATGGAAATTACTGATAATATAAATATATCATTGTCTACATGATAAATTGTACAATAAAGAATTGCAATCATCCATAAAGCTATAACCATTTTATATATAAATATATTTGTAATTGTAAAAGTTATTATTTCAAACATTTATTTTACCTCTATATTATCATCAATAAGAATTATTGAACCAATAGTCACTAAAGCTGAAATAATTATTACAAGCCCTAACATTATATCCTTTTGTGCATACATTAAATAAGCAGCAAAAAGAAATATCCAATTTATTATACTTATTGCTTTTAGTGTATTCATTAATTTTTAACCTCACTCCATTTACCACCTACAAGAATAAATTCTTTATAATAATCAGGATTATACCAGTTGGGCATATAATGTTTTTTCTTAAAGAATTTTCTAATTGTATCTTTTATTAAATCCTCTAATTCTAAAGTATCTTCAACTGTTAAATCACTTAAATAACTATCTGCTGCTTCCCCCGCTTCATCATAAGCACTTTCTTGCATATCCTCAATAATATTATCTACATTAAAGTATGGAATATCAGCAAATTCACCCTTCATTATATATACAGTATCTCCATCTTTAGGTTTAAGAACATCTTTAGCTTCCTCTAATGCATCTCTTAATTTAGTAAAAGGTGAACTCCAATAATAATCAGTCAATCTTTCTGCCCATACATAATATTTCATTATCTTTTCCCCCAATCTAATTTTTGCCCGCAATTTTCACAATAGTTAGGTAGTCCAAAGAAATCATCATTAGGTAATTCATTTGTGCAGCGGGGACAAATAGGATAATCTTGGTCATCATATGAAGGATAAATAGGTTTTTCGGGGCTCTGTTTAGTTAAAGCCTCTATTACAACTTCAATTACTTTATTCATTAATAAAACTCCAATCTAATTTCTGTCCACAGTTTTCACAATATTTAGGTAATCCAAGAAAATCATCAACAATCATTTTATTACAAAATGGGCAATGATAAATATTGTTATATTTTTCATCCTTTTCAGGCTTTTTAACAATAGCCTTTTCTAACGCTGTAACTCTTTCAGTTGGTGAAAGTTTTTTCATCTTTTATTCCTCCATTTCAATTAATCCTTCTACATATTGCATAGCTTCGTCAAGTGTCAAATATCTCTTGATAATATCATAACCCGTACTTTGAACATTGTCAACATTTTCATCCTCATAATTCCTTGCGCCTACAAAATAAAGCTGTTTATGATTTTCGTATTCCCCAGGGTCAATATGAACTATGTATTCACCAAGAGTATAAACATCTCTATCAATCTTTTGCCAAGGATAAAGAACTGATTTATCAACGGTTCTAAAATCTGTAATAGGTAAAGGAATATTCTCCATTCTTGCGCCGCACAAGGGGCAGAAAGGTGTCATATAAATTAATTTTGGTGGAACAAAATGGCAATTACTACATTCACAAGTCCTATTAGTATTTTGTTCAAGTTTTTTATGGGCTTTCCAATATGCTCTCATTCTACACACCTCTCAAAATGAATAAGATTTACTTGTAATTCTACTCCGTCTGCTGTGGTTTTCATTGGAATACAATTCTTTACCTTAACATACAGTAGTGGAGTGTAAGCGGGGTCATAAAAGCCTAAAATCTCTTTAGGTGCAATCATTGTGTCACTTACAAAGAAGTTGTCACCTTTATCAATAATACGTTTTTGCTCATCCTCATTCAGAATAATGTCCATTTTAAAACCACTCCTTATAAAAATTAGTTCTTTTAAAAACTTCTTCCCCATTATAGCCTGCCTTATTTAAAATTTTAACAAAATAATATCTATAAAGCCATTTTATGGCATCAGGTTCTATAAGTTTTGCAATAACTAAAGCACTTAATGCCCCATAAAGTCTATCTAAAAGTATTAAGTAATTCTCTCCTTCTTTTAGTCTATTTAATTCATTCTCCATAAACTGTTTTAAAACAGTTACACCATCAATCATAAAGTTCTTTTGCCTCCCTTTCAATTTTACGCAATAAATCAATGTCTACTTTCATAAGTGGGGCTACATTATAGTATGCTTCTACTTTACCTAATGCAATATGATATTCTGCTATTCTTATATCAAAATCAAAATCCTCAAAAGTCATATTACTGGTAAGTTTGTCCAACCTATACATTTCCTCAACTGCATTTTTAAATAATCTGATGAACTGTTCCATATTGATTACCTCCTTTGTTATACTCATTATAGCATTTATAGTAACCTTTGTCAACCCCTATTTTAAAAATAAATAAAAAATAGGACTACCACTTGATAGCCCCATATTTCCGTTTTAAGAGGTTTAATTTACCAGGGATATATAACTATACCCTTTTATAAATAAAAACGCTCTAAACTAATCCTCATGCGTGTCAGCACTATTTCCAATTCCATACATCCTCAAAAACTTCAATAGATTGAGTGAAAAGGTATTTTAAGTCACCACTTTTAATAAGATTTTCATAGAGTAATCCAAAAATGCCATAAATCATAACAGGAATACCTACAATAATGAAAGCGATAACCCTTAAAGGGCGAAAACGGAGGAAATCCATTAATTTAACTAACCAATCTGCATAAGTATTTTTCCTATAATTCATCTTATCCCTCACTTATAATATAGTTTATATTATCATACTTTTCAACTTTATAACCAAAATGGGCAAAGAAATTAGCAACAGTATCATTAAAAGTAAACACTTCAAAATTCATAGGTGTATGATAATTTAAAATATCTTGCATTAAATTCTGAATATATCTAAACTCGCTTACTGTAAGGTTATATTTATGTAAGCCTGATTTATACTTTTTACCGTCTTTAGTCCAATAACCATATTGACATTCATCACAGGCATCGCAAAGTTTATCCCACTTCTTCAAGTCTTTGCGACTTGCTATTTTAAAGAGTTTATTAATATCATTTTTATCAATACTATACTTATCTCCATATTCATCTCTTACTTGAAACATACTGTAACGAATACTGTCACCAGGTCTTGTTCCACAGATGTGGGAATAGGCTCTTGCAGTATAAAGTTTACCCTTTTTAAAATTACCGTATTTATCTGTAATACATTCAAATATCTCAAAATTATGCTGACTGCAAAACATCTTCAAATTTCCCTTCTGTAATATAAAATAACCATTCTCCTGCTTTATAAAGGTTTACAATGCCTTTTAAAATAAAAGGTTTAGTACCATCATTACACATAATATGCGTAAAGCCCTCTAAAGTAGCTTTATGTTCTATAATACCTTTTTTAACTGCTACATCTACCCATAAATCTTTTTTAAAGAAAACAGCAAACTTTTCCTCGCTATGGTACATATCAGCGTTAAGGGCAAGTTTAGTACATAAATCCATTAATCTGACCACCTTTCAAAGAAAATGTAGCCATCACGATAGTAAATACCAAAACGCCCACTAAAAGTAGCAAGATAACCTTCATTGCCTGTACTACAATCATCATCATAAATATTGAAAGTACCTTTAAGGCAAGTAAAATAACGAAGTTCATTCTCACCAAAATTATTGTATTCTAATTCCTTTTGAGGAATATAACCATCAAAAAAGGCTACTCTTGTATCACCATCTCCATAGCCATTAGGAATGTTGATACTAAATTCTGCATTGCCAACTCTTAATCCTCCAATGTCACTACTTGTTACAAAGCGTTTATTTGATTTTCTCCAAAGTTTGTTTAATGTCATGTTCTGCATCTTTTCTCAACCTTTCTATGTACCATTTTTCAGGCTCATATTGTGTAGGAGGAGCAGCCATTAAAGACTGCTCACAAATTACACAATAACTACTATTTCTATGTTTACAGTAGGAACAGTACACTTTAATTCTCCGTAGATGTTATAAACTTATCTTTCAAAGTTCTTAAAGCATATACACATTCACTTTCTGTTTCAAAAGCCATTCCTGCTGCTTTATAAGCAAAATCGGAAGGAGTATTGCACCATACTTCCTGCATTACTTTTGTCCAGTCATTAGCTTTAGGATGGTAGTACATTTTACCATAAGTAGGCTCAAAAGTAGGTCTTACAATAGTAAATCTACCTACACAAAGGTCAGCCAAATCTAAATCAATTTCACAAGCATCTCCCCAAGCACCTGCACCGTCATTGAAATCAGCATCCCAATAGTAGAAACCATCTTTAGTGATTTTAAATTTGTCGCCTTCAAATTCCTCAAGTTGGAACTCCTGCTCAAGTTCAAGTCCTAAAAGTTCTACTACTTCACTAATTACATTTGTTTCCAATTAAATCTCCTCCTTAAAATACATTAAATAAATCAAATGTTATAATGATTAATAAAATTAAATTGAATATACATATTCTTTCTAAACTTTTATCATTTTTTAGATACATTTATTTATCCTCCTGTTAAGAATATGTTATCATGTATTTTCAATTTTGTCAAGTATTTATTTATTAAATACTTCTAATATCTCATCTACTTTGCTCAAAATGTTTGTTTTAGGGTCAAGTTTACTTACCATTTTACAAATTTTCAAATCCTCGGCGTTTAAGTCTACACCATATTTTATATTAAAATCAAGGTTACTGATATGTTTAATAAGATTATAAAGATTTATCATTTTAGGCTCTTTATCTGTATGTCCTTGCCTTCTTAAATTAAAATAAACAGTACAGAGGTTAGCAAAACCATGTCCAAATTGTTTAAGTTCAAATAACATTTAAAATCGCCCCTTTCAAGTATTATTATACCAAAGGGGCGATAACTTGTCAAGCCTTAAAATTGTAAATTGGCTTAATAATCTGTTTAATTTTAACAGTATCTTTAACAGCGTCTATAATCTCTTGTGCAGGTTTATATGCCATAGGTGCTTCATCAATAGTGGAATTATTAACTGATGTAGTATAGATACCATCCATAGTAGCCATATAATCTTTTAAAGCAATTTTCTCTTTAGCTTCACTACGGCTCATAATTCTACCTGCACCGTGAGGAGCAGAGAAGTTCCAATCAGGATTACCCTTACCTTCACCAATTATGCAGCCATCCCTCATATTAAGAGGTATTACAACACTTTCTCCTGCTCTTGCAGAGATTGCGCCTTTACGAATAGTACCTCTATCATAATAATTATGGATGGATTCTACCATTTCAACAGCTAACACATTAAAATGGTTTAAAATGCGCTCTGCAATGGAAAGGCGGTTAAGGGAAGCAAATTCACAGGCAAGGCGCATATCTTGTTTATACTCCTCTAAATATTCACCTGTAAGATGTTCTAAACCTTTAGGTAATTTATTATCCTCTTTAAACTGAAGTAACCATTCCTGCCGTTTTTGTGGCTCAATAGTTTGAATATGAAACTTAATCTGTTCCTTTAAATCACCTTGTATTTTTTCGGCAAGAGATTGATAATATTTTGCTAACTGATTTCCAAGATTTCGTGAACCGCTATGAACTAATAACCATTGATTGCCCTCATTATCAGTGTCCAGTTCAATAAAATGATTGCCGCCTCCGAGTGAACCAAGGGAAAGTCTTAACCTTTCTAAATCGTGGAAATTGTCATAGCAGTTGAATAAATGTAAAGGAAAAATTTGTTGTAAACGCTCGTTTACCTCAAAACCTGATGGAATAAACTCGTTTATAAACATATCAAGTTTTTCCAGGTCTTTAATAGGTTTATTAAGTTTAAGTGCAAGAATACCACAACCAATATCTACCCCTATAACATTAGGAATTAGATAACGTACATTAGAAGCAGTAAACCCTACTACGCAGCCTTTTCCTGCATGATAGTCAGGCATAACGCAAATTTGCGCCCCTGAAAAAGATTTTAAATTACAAAAATCTAAAATCTGTTTATAAGCAGTATCATCATATCTGTCAGAATAGATTATAGCGTCATTATATTTACCTTTTACCTCAATCATTTTTAACCTTCCTCTGTTCCATCCATTTTTGCACCGCAGCTATAGCAATAATTTGAATTAGAGAATACCCATTTATTTGTAGGTCTTTCAGCATCACAAATAGAACAGCATAAACCATCTTTCCAGTAGCCATGCCTTTCAACTGATGGTGCTTCTGCTATACATTGTTTTACATTCGCCGCAGTAAATTCAATGGGATTCTTTAGTTCTAACTCTGTAATTTTACACATCAAAGTATCAGCGTCAATCAGTTTCATTTTTAACCTCCATTACAAAACAATTCGGGCAGCAAGAGGGATAAGAATTAAGTAATACTTCCCTTGTCCTTTTATCTATCACTATTGAATAGTAAATCCCACAACCACAGCGGGAACAGATTTCTACATTATTTATTACTTCTTTATCATATTTCATTTTACTTACCTCTTATGATAAGCACTATTAGAATTAGAACAGTAGCAGCCTTAATAACTGTTACAATATCATTTGCAATTAAAAGTACAAAGAAGTAATAAATTCCTAAAAGGAAAGCAAACATAAAACCGAGTACATCTATAATCATTTTATACCTCTCATTTCCACTTTATCAACGCTCACCTTGTAACCATCAACTTCTGTTACCTCTCGTGGTATACATCTGTATACTTGCCAATCAAGCATTTCATCAACTCTATCTACTGCTTCTTTTTCATTTTCTGCAACTACTAATATTGCACCTTCATCACTATAAGCAATATATTTAACAGAATATAATTTCATTCTTTAACCTCTCAATCTTGCTTCACAGTGCGAGTAATTAGTATCTACTCTTTCAAAGACTCTTATACTATGCGCACGACCCATAAGTAAGTAAAGAAGTTTCTCTTCAGCTTCCTGTGGATTATTGGCTCTAATATAGCCCTCATTTTCTTTACCATGATAAATATGTTTGACAAGATATAATTTCATTTCTTATCCTCCAAGATTTTAAGTTTATAAACATCTTCGATAAGTGCTTTATATTCCGTCATTTTACGCACCTTTCTTTTCGCATCCATTTTACCACTTGCTCTAATTAATGTTGTATAATTTTCATGATTGCAATAGTATTTAACTATATATACAGGCATTTATCGTCCATCCAATCAACAGGTAATAAATCGCTTACCTTTTTATAAAATTCAGCTTGTTCTGCTCTCCATTTATCAATGTCAAAAGTTTCTTTGGCAATAACCTGCTCATCCTTTAACATTTTATGGTAGTTAGGAATGAACACATCCCAGGGATATGTGTCTAATTCGCCATTTAAAGCAAGTTTAGGGAAATTATTTGCATAATAGAATTTACGTTTAAAACGCTTATCAGTGCCGAGAATTAAGTCATTAATACATACATACGCCCCAAAAAGATTAATAAAGTATACATTAAAATTTTCTGTATATCTGCTACTTAAAAACTCAATACAGTTTGTATGTAAATCTAAATGCCTTCCTTCAAACTCTCCTGCAAGAGTAAGTTGAACCATCTCTTCCATTTCTCTATGAGAATATGCCTTTTTATAGGCAGCACTTAAATGTTTAAGTCCATTATCATTCTCAATGTAATTCCAAATAGGAAAAGGATTAATTGCATCATAATGTACATAAATACTATCTTTTGCACTACCTCCCTCAAAAATACTAATATGACTGTTATTTTCAGGGTCTACAACTGCTAAATCAATTTTCATAAAAACCTCCATTATACTCTAATTCTAAATCTTTAACAAGTAATCCCAATATAAAAGCAGGAATTATTGCAACAGGATATAATTCTGCCCAAAAAGTTGTTATAATTGCTAATACATTGATTGCCATAAGTAATTTAGTCATTTTTATTATCTACCTTTCTTATTATCACTTTATTAAAATATTTCACATAGACTGTTATAATCCCACTCCTTACCATCTACAACACAACCATCATCTGCAAGGACTTCAAGTTTACTGTAGTATTCATCAGGAGTATAACTGTTACTATAAAGCTGTTCCAAATATTCAATTAGCTTTCTTTCAGTTGAAAATTTTTTGACTATCTTCACATTTAAAACCTACCTTTCTTTTATGCTCTTATTATAGCACATATAAAAGCATTTGTAAAGGGGTAAAATTAAAAAAAGGAAGATTATTCATCTTCCTTTATCATTCTAAATGGGTTTATAAAAAATGCAATCATAGCTTTATCTAATGTCATCTTACTATGATTAAGTTTCCATCCAAAATAAATTCTTAAATAGAATTTCCAAAACCAAGGTTTTGTGTAATAAAAACGCCACAAATAGGAATCTTTAATTTCATAGTGATGGCACTCATTATATTTGGTGTCTTTATAATCTTTAAGTGCAATAATATTCTGTGGATTGTACTCCTTACCACAAATATAATAACTAAAGCCATAACCAGTATTTCTATAAAGCCACCATAAACGGCAGAAATACCGCTGCACCCTTTCCCAAAGTGTAAAATTCGGATTTATAATATATACTTTACCTGGTTCACAAGGGTATTTAGATTTATCCTCATATACATAATAATAATGACTGTTATAATTATACCTAAAAATTTTAGGCACTATACCTTCTGTAACCATCCACCCTACATCTAATGTATTATCATAGGTCTGCCATAATTTGAAAATTTCAGGCAGTCTGCCTCTTTCATCTGCAAATAATACAACAACAGGATTAGTGAAATAACAAAGTATAGTAAATGCAAAATCAGCAATTACATAAAGAAACCATCTAATATATTTCAAGAATTATTCTCCTTCCATTTTAAATAATCTTCTTGTTTAATAGAGTATATATTAGTATAACCACATTTTGAACATACAATTTTGAAATAATATACCCCATCTATAAGATTTTCAACAAAATTAAATGTATGATTGCAATTCCTCTTCCAACTCGACACGCTTATTACGTTTGTAAGGTTTTTTAGGGGAATGGACTCTTGTATAAGGTTTAATACTTCCCCAATCCTTTCTTTTTTCATTATAATATTCCTTTCTATCTTTTTTACTGCGCTTATCTATTGAAATAAACATACTTAACCTCTTTTCGGCGGCATTATATATGATTCATGATTATGTATTACGGCTGTTATTAATTTACTAAATACTTCATTAGCAACATCTCTATTATATTGTCCAAGACAATGAACATTACCACTTTCAGAACAACTATAAATATTAGTGTAATAGGAACTTTGTTCAGTAATTTTTATGGATTCAAGATTATCTGCATTTATAGCCATTTGTTTATCTTGTGTTATAATATACATTTTAATCCTCCACTACAAATACTGCGTCATCTCTTACTAAAGCATTAAGTAGTTTATTAAGACAACTTTCTGCCCCTTTATTATTATCATAGTCTGCAATAATATCAAAATTGCCAGGTGTATCATAATTTGCAAAAACACTTCCATTTGCACACATAAAACTTTTAACTCTGTTAGAATTTACAATAATGCCATCTCGTGTCTTAATCCACATAATTAATCCTCCAATTTCATAATTTTATTATATAGTACATAGAATGGTTTATAAACTACATCTAAATGGTAATGCCCCATAAACCATTTCCACTTTTTCCCTGCTATGTGGGCATACAATAATTCCAAATTCTTGCAGCTTTCATCAACTTCATTAGGATTAAAAGGAATATTCTCATTTAAGAAAATTTTATTACGAATGGAAAGTGGTGCGCAATGAGAAATTACATAATCAATATTATTACTGTTTTTAATTGCTTTATTTACCGCTTTAATTGATACCCTCTCATCACGCCACCAATTTTTACCTTCAGTGCGATATTGTTTATCAAAACTTTCCGCACCTCCAATAAAAAGAAAACGCTTTCCATTAATCTTCAATACTTCCCCATCCATTACACGATAACACTTTTCAGTGATTTTTTGTACTTTACCACCATAAAGTTCAGTAACAGGAAAAGTAGAATAGCGGGAGAAGTTTTCGTGATTCCCTGTTATAAATAACATAGTACACTTAATAAACTTCATAAGCAAGTTCAACTTTGCACGTTCTACATCATAAAATTCAGGGCGGGTTTCCCAAACATATCCAAAATCGCCGCAGACAATAAGGACATCATCCTCTTTAACTTCAGTGATAAAAGGAAGTTTTAAAAGTTTTTTAGTATCTAACCCACCATGTAAATCACCTGTAACATAAATCATCTAATATCACTTTCCTCAATTTTATCATGAAAACCATCAGAGTATCTAATAATGTAGGAGAATGGACTACTACTTTTCTTTTCACGGAGTATAATATTTTTCGCCTTTTTTCGGTTGCCACGGCAGTTTTCTAATTACATAATCGCCCCTTATTAACTGAAGGAACGTGTCACCTGACATCTCGCACCAGTTATTTGAATCTGTCTTAATAACCAAACCATAATTAGTGATTTTATAAATTGGCTCAAAACCTTTAATTTTAAATTCCTCTTCTAATTCTACGCCGAGGATTTTAGCTACATCCTTCATATAATTCATAGATTTTTCAACTCCCTTGCTGTTTCTACAATAGACTGCATTAAAGTTTGTAATCCACTTTTAGAAATTTCACCTATATAACTTACACCTCTATCTACTAATGCGCCTGTTCCGTCTACAACTGCATTAAGATTGTCGGGGGTAATGTAAGAAGCAATAATCATTTTATAAACAGTATCTTGATCAGGAATAAAAATCATCCCTAATCCACATACTACTAACATAGAAATGCCTGTACAAATCCCTCTCCACTGCATCTTTGCAAGTTTTTCATCTGTTCTTGTTACCCATGTATCATTAGTATAAACTTCCTTGTCTTTATCTATCATAAAAGCAAAGAATGTAATCATCATTCCAAGGCAAAATAGTAGTCCGCAAGCTGATTGAATTTTCGGCAATAAATCAACAAAATAGAAAAGCCAAGGTGAAATAATAGGCTGCATAGTTTATTCTCCTTTCAAATCCCTTTGTAATGTTTTATAAATTTCCTCTGCTTTCTTAACTATTTCACTATTTGATAAATGTGAGGTATCTTTAAATATTAACCCTAAAGCAAGCATTAATAAATCTTTTGAATCATTATAACGAAAAGAGCCTTTACTCAATTCAATATTACCTTTAAACATTCCCGCATATACAACTATCTCACCCTCTTTAGGTTTCCAGTTAGATATTACTTCAATTTCCCCGCTTAAAATTTGTTTAAGGAAATAGGAAGTCATACTAACCCCTATATTATCTGCTTCAAAAATACCATTACTTTTTAAAACATAAGTACCAAGAGGTCTATCATGTGAAAGAGCAGTAAAAGGTTTATCAAACTCTACATCAAAAGTTCTGCTGAACCACTCTAAAAAGCTACCTAAATAATTCATATCAATACTCCTTAATCTTTAAAATTACTTTTACTTTATTATCCTCGAATGTATACTCATCTTTGAAATCTTTATCGCCATAATTCTTACTCTTAAATACTAAAGGTAAATCAAAGTCAAACTCATAATCTCCTGTAAAGCAGATATTATAAATCTCACCTAACTCAAAGGGGTATACATCAATGGGTTCAATCCAATCTTCCTCAACACATTTACACTCATAACCACCATCAAATTTAACCCTGTAGATAAATCTATCATTTTCATAAGCCACAGATAACACTTCACCAGTATCTGCTTTACTCACTAAAGCATCCCTTACAATCCTTACTCTATCACCGTTGTCGAATTTACTTTCTTTAACAATTTTCATTCTTAAACAACTCCTTAAAAATATAATACAGTACATCTACTACAATACTATTACCTGCCATTTTATAAAGCTGTGTATTACTTATTCCTTTACATACTTCAATATCCCTATCCTCAAAGCCCATAAGCCTAAAACATTCTTTAGGAGTAAGTTTACGGATTCTATTTTCAATTTTGTAGAGTCCTGTTTTAGCACCTAATCCACCTGCTTCACCTTTAAGAGTAACAGATAAACCGTTTACATCATACACCCTTTTAGCCTGTGGCATACCGCTTGTAAGTTCTGTAAGCTGTGGAACTACAACACCTGTTACATTCCTATCACCATTTTGTAAGAAATTTGCTTGTGAAGTTTTATAATAATTAGCTTTAATAGTTCTACAAGTACCATCCTTTTCAGTACCATAAGGCGTAACAGATTTAAAATGTTTGATGTAATCTTTAACTTTATCATCTCGCATAAAGTATCTATCCTCTACCTCATTTTCAAGCACATCCTTTAAACTTTTAGTAAGTGGAAACGGCGCAGGAAAGTTAAAACCTTTATCAATATCTTTCCTGATAGATATTATAAATACCCTTTCCCTTCTTTGAGGTATTCCATAATCTGCGGCATTTAACACCTTCCAATAATTATTATACCCCATTTCATTTAAACAGTCAAGTATATAATTAAATTCTTTTATAAATTTTTTACCTGTTAAGTTCTTAACATTCTCACATACTGCATACTTTGGATTAGTAGCTTTAATAATCCTTAAAGCATCAAACACTAACCCACTACGAGTTTTCTCACCATTATATTCCAACCCCATTTTCTTACCACTTACAGAGATATCTTGACAGGGGAAGCCATAAGTTACTAAATCTACTCCAGGAAGTTCGCCTTCATTTACTTTAGTAATATCCCAAAGGTTTAGACTTTCAGGCACGTTATGGATTAAGGAATATGCTTTACTTGCATATTTATCTACTTCACAATAATTGACAAGAGTATAAGTAATTCCTAATCTTTCAAGGGCTTTTTCAAAAGCCCCTATACCACTAAACAAACTTAATAATTTCATTCGATAACCTCAATTTCATCTACTTGAAAATCTCTAATAATGCTAATGAAATTTAAAGCGCCGCCAAAGTGGTTATAAAGTTTATCTAATACCTCTTTCTCACTGTCAGCTAATACAATATACTGTTTTAAATTTCCATCATAATAAAATAGAATTACACCATAAGTCATTTATTTTTCTCCTTTAAAATAATATCATAGCCTTTTACTCTTACTTCATTAATTAAATAATTTTCTACAACATCCCCATATTTCTCATTAATGTAATCTCTTACTTCCTTTCTGCTTTCAGCAGCGTGGGTCATAATAACTTTATCACCATAAAAATCCATCTGAACTAAATAGAGTTTCATTATTCCTCGCCTCCAATATTTAACTCCTCTAATGCGTTAAATAAGATGTCATCCATTATTATAAGTCCTTCTTTAAGAATAAGACTATCACTAATCTCTTTGAACATTTGTCTTACAAGGTCATAGTCATATCTTCTAAAAAGTTCTATATCTTCATTATATAACCCATTAATGCCCATTTTAACGGGGGTACTTGCCATAATCAGATAGTCGCCATTATAGCTATCTCTTACCCAAATTCTTTCAACTTCTACAATATCCTGTTGTCTTAAAAGCTGTACTAACATTTTACCTGTTCCTCCAAAATTTCTTTATAAAAATCATATTTACCATCTTTATCAGTAGTATAACTTCTGCCTGTAAGATGTACACCATCACTTAATAAAAACTTTTTAAAGTAATCAATCTTTTTAAGAGTTCTTTTATCAAGTTTTCTATAAACTTCGTCAAAATATTTACTGCAATTAAAGTTATAAACAATAGGAATTACTTTACGGTTAAACCATCTACGCTCTAAAACGTATCTAATAAGCTGTAAACCCTGTGCAACAGCCCTTGCAGCCCTATTAATATGATTACTGTAGTCAATTACTGTAATGTGACAACCTATAGCAAGATTAAGCAGAAAATCATTATCCAAATCCTGAATAACCATATCCCAATTCTTTTGTTCACATTGAGTAGATTGAATACGAATAAATCTTACACTGCCAATAGGTTTACAGATTGTTTTTTCCTCATGTAATTCCCAATCCTTTAAGTATTCAATACCATTAGTAAGATTTAAGTAAATCATTTTATCACCTCATTAATAATGCCTTATCTTTGTACTTATTATAGCAAAGATAAGGCATCTTGTCAATAGGTAAATTACATATTTTTTACTACACTTACATAATATCTAAAGGCTTTTCCTGGGGGAACATCTTTATCTGTAAGCCAAAGTTTAGTATAATTTACATAATAATCCGTATTGTCACCAAATAAAGGTTTTAAATCACTGTAAGCCATATTAAGAACATAATACCAATCATAACTATTAAAATGTTCTTTATTAAAATCTATACCTGCTTTCTGTGCAAGTTGGATAGACTGTTCTACAGTCCAATGTCCACCCCTTGTACCATCAACATTTTCCATTCCCCTTACAGCTTCATCAGCAAGCATGGGAGTAAAACATTCACCATAAATAGCAGTATAAATGGCTTTGAACAGTTTTAAAGATTCTTCTTTATGCTCTTCAAAATAATTTTTAAAAAAAGTCATCATGAGTTTTAAAGCATCAGGATTACTTTCTGCTGCTATAATTAAAGATTTAATATCCATTCTTTTTACCTCCTAAAATATCATTAAAGAAATTCATATAATCATTATTATCATAGCCCTCAAAACACTTTTTACTACTTTCAGGGTCTGTAATTACCTTTTTAAATTTATCACAGCCATAAGTATAGTTAAAATTTTTAAAGTGTTTACACTCTCTGCACCGCATAGAACTTTACCTCTTTTCCTGCATATAATTCAACCCAATCCTTTAATTCTACTATACAATCAAGTATATATGTTTTACCATTTATTACAACATATACATCTTTTCCTGCTCTTAATCCAAGCAAATCATTAGATTTTAAAGTAATATCAGTATTAGAAGGTTTATAATTCATTTGTTTCTCCATACAAGATTACCTCACCATTAATGAAATCTAAATCATCAATGTATGTACAAAAATTTTCATATTTACTATCAATACTAATAAAACATTCTACATTCCCTTGCTTATCTCTTACTTCAATAAGTGAATCAATAAGTTCATTTAATTTCATTAGAAATTCTCTCCTTTGCAATGTTAAAATAATTTTCATCTTTTTCTATACCAATAAACTTACGATTATTCTTTAAAGCTGCTACACCAGTGCTACCACTACCCATACAATTATCCAATACTACATCACCCTCACTTGTATAGGTAAAATCTTATGACATACATATACACTTGAAAACGGTGGATTAAGAGATGGTTTTTGTTCCCTATAATCTTTAAAATATGCTACCCTTTTATTAAGATACATAATTTCAAATTCATTATCCCTAAACATATTAAACCTCTTTTGACTTTCAAATAATCCTACAACACCTACAAGCATTGCAAACGGTTTACCAATTTCAAATAATCTCTGTAATACTTCGCCTTTTAAAGAATAAGGAGGATTACTTATAATGTAATCACAGTTAGGTACAAATTCTTTGAAAAAATCCTTTCCCTCACTTATATGTGAGTGTATAACCCTATTCTCCCCCCCCCCTAAAATCTTTACAAAATTCGACTCTTCGGTATCAAAGGGACACCAAATTGTAGAACCAGGTTTTAAATATTTAATTAAAGGTTCGATAGCATATACAGGAGTATAAAATTCATCATTACCGCTGCTTGCCACTTTATCCATTTTCATTCTTTATCATACCTCTCTGCATTAGGTTTATCAAAAGTTTCCCATTTATAAGCACGCCAACCAGTTATAATAGAACCATTACTTGCTACTACATAACAAAAATCACATTGACGCATTGGTATTCTTACACACACTTTTATAATCTTATCACCGCTCATTGCCATTTCAAAAACCATATTCTTTGAAAGTTTATCCTTTTGTACAAGCGGTAATCTTTTTTGTCTTGCTCTTACCATAAAATGATGAGTAAAATTTACCCTTTCAAAGCCATCCCAAAACTTCTGCATATCTACTTCAGGCATAAATACATTTTTGTGATACAGTTTCATAATAACAACCTCCAATCTTTTCTATGGTTTTATTATACACTACTATTATCACTATGTCAATACCTTTTAATAAAAAAGCCGCCCAAAATCGAGCGGCTATTTAGTTAAAGTTTCTTTTACATAAATCTTATATTTAGAATCGCCATAAGTAGAACTTTCAAATGTATTTGTTGGAATTTTAAAAACACTTTGAAAATTCTCACCGACTGATGATGTGTCTATACAAATAAAATAATCCTTGCTTATATAGACAATAAAAGCGCAAGTAAGAAAATCCTTCCCCTCATCTATTAATATTCTAACAGGGAAATTGTTACTAACATATATACAACTCATTAAAAATAATAAATTGCCATTATTAGGAACATATTTATCCCCATTCTCACTAATAATATATTCGGGAAACAACTCTACTCACCTCTTAATCTTCATCTTCCAAATCACTAACATTTATAAAATCAATAGTTTTGACTGTAGCAAGATTTACATATTTTAAAATATAATTATCTTCAAATACTGTTAAATCCTTGTCATTAATCGTAAAATCTTCACGATCAGCATAAAGTTCCTCCATATCATTATTAGTATAAGTAATTAAAATTTGTACCATCATATATTCCTCCTTAATTAAAACCCATAATAATGGTGCATAACACCAAGCGCAAAACCTACAACACCACCAAACCAAAAGTAACCATTCGTAAATACTTCTTTAACCTTATTGTATAATTCCACCCTTTTCACCTCCATTATGTGCTTATTATAACATATTTTTACTGAAATGTCAAGTAAAATTTATTCCACACTTTGGCGCATTTTTGTTCCACACTTTGGCTATTCATTATTTTTAAGCAAGAAATCAGGATTAATGACTTTAAAGGATATATCCTCTCTGTAATTTCTTACAACAATACCTTCTCTATCTATATCACATAGAAGAGATTTACCTCTTGCTTTTTCTACAATATCATGAATAGTTGGGGGAAGTATAAAATCATTTGTAAGTACAGGGACATTATTAAGTCCTAATTTTTTACAGATAAAACTTGCCTTATCTTGTTCAATGCGTAAATCATCTATAATTACATTGTAAACAAAAAAGTCATATCCTGAAACATGATATTTATTTCCTTGTATAGATTTACCTATAATCTCGCCTTGTATTACTACTTTATTCGCATTATATGTTTTAGCTATATCTTTTAAACAATCTTTTAAACCAAAACGCCTTGCCACTTCCCAATATGGGGAATCATCTTCTTTTCTTAACCATACATTTCTACTGCATACGCCAAATCTTCCTTCATTTAAAAAATATGTAGCACTACATCCGTCTAATTTTTCAGTTGTATAGAATTTAACATTGTCCTTATGCCATTTTTCATATTGATTAGGTAAATTTTGTACCCTTTCTTCATCTGTCTTATTACATATATTTACAGGAAATGAAGCATTTGTAGTTTTAAATTTCGCTAAAAGTTTTCTAAACCACCTGTATTTCATTAAAAACCGTAAAAATCTTGGATAACTTACACTCTGTTTAATAAGTTTTGTTTCAGCTTCAGCCTGCGGGTCATATTTAGTTATACCAAGTTCTTTTGTAACATCATCACCTATTTCATGATAACTGCCCCTTAGATAACTAATAGGTAATACCAAACCTTGTGAAATTTGCTTTCTCAATTTAATAGTTCTTATCCTATACTTTCTATCCTTCATAAAAGCAAATTCAGGGCGAGGAGGCAAAATGGAATCTACCTCTACAAAAATAACTTTATCCCCCACATTGAAATTATCAGATTTAGCTACAACACATTCCCATCCCCTCACAGTAGCCTTGAGTATTCTATCCGCATTGGGAATAGGTTCTAAATTTTCAATTCTTGCTATAGTTGCTAATTTACGCATTTATTACACCTCACTTTACTACCTCTGCTTCAATAGGCTTTTCTTCTGTTAAAAGTGCTTCAAGTATTCCTCCGCTGCGTGGATTACTACCCTTCACAACGGTACTTTCTATTGTTCCGCCTTTTACTACTGTTTTACTTACTGTTACAGGATTACCATTTACCTCATTCTGTAATTTATGTAGCTTTTCTAAATAACCCCACGCATCTTTCATTAAATCAGAAGTTCTTTCTGTAGCTATACCACCTTGTTGAGTTTCTTGTAAATATGATTTTTGTACTCTTTCCAAAGCTAAATCGGCTAAAGAAGTCATACCATCTATTACATCATCTTGATTACGAGTATTAAACTTACGGAAAAGATTATCGTAAGCACAGATATAGCCTGCTTGATATTCAGGACAATTAGTTGCTAATACACACCTGTCACATGATAATCTTGCTATTGCTTTAGTAGAAATTTTCTTTTGTTTTCTTAATTTTTTAATACCTGCCTTAATATTACCGTCTTTATCATACATAGGTGTAATATCATTTCTAATAAGTTCTTTTTCTACCTCATCCTTATCATAGCCTGCTGTAAGCAGCGCAGGAAGAAGTTTTCCACATTCCTCTCTTGATAACTCTACCTCTGTATATTCTTTATCTGTAATATACTGCTGACGCTCTAATGCTTTACGTTCATTATCTAAAGGCTCATGTAAATTCTGTAAAGCCCTCTCCTGTCCATTTAAAGCGTTTTTAAAAGCCTCTTTTAAGAAGGCTATACATTTATCCTTTGTATTATACTTAACACCCTCTGCGCCAAAATATGCGCAAATTTCAACTAAATCTTCAAGTTGATAAGTATTTAAGTCTTTATTATTAATAAAGTTATAAAAATCTAATAATAAAGTAGTGCCAAAATCTTTAGGCACTTGTGTATCTATACCTGCTTCATCTAACTTATCTTCCCAATCGTTCATATCAGTTGAAAACCACTCATAAGAAGGTAACTTATACATCTTTCTATCACTCCAATACTTTTTAGGGAACATAACCTGCCTTACATACTCTTCCATTTTCTTAAAAGCAATAGCTGATGCTTTCATAAGTTCAGTTGACGCTTCTATATCCAGTAATTTAGGATTAAGTTTAAGTGCTTCTAACTTTCCACGATATTCCCCATCTTTCCATTGTTCTTTTTTCAACCTTTTAAGTTTACCACCTTCAAAATAGTTTACTTCCCCAAATTGTGAACCAGTAAGCCAACTTGTCATATCAGCAGAAAAAAAAGGATGTTTGAGTAATAATTTATTACTTCCTACGCCAAAACCATGTATTTTAGCTTTATTTTTAATTGCTATTTCAAAAAGTTTATCAATATACTCAATAGGGTTATCTAAACTTGCGTTCATTTCAACAGCAGAAAAACCAACATAAGGATGTTTTCTACAAAGTTTATCAAAATCATCAAAACTATCATCTAAATGATATACATATATTACAGGTATACCCTCTTCTTCTAAAGGCATAAAATATTCTTTACGCCATCTTTCTACAACATCTTTGCCAACAAGGTTTGATAAGTCAAGTTCTACGCAAGCAAAGATTAAATCTCTATGCTTTTTAACAAAGCCTATATATTTCTTTAGATAATCTTCCCACCATTCTACGCTTTTATCACGATATTGAGCGTCATTTATGAAAGTATGTGCGCCACTGTCAATAAGGAATTTCATTCCTTTTTTCTTGTATAACCGTTCTTCTATCTCCTCTTTACCTCTACGCCTTATGTAGTAATAAGACAATAATAAATTTTTAGTAACAGCACTTGCTATATCATAAATCTGTTTCGGCTCAACACCTGACAGAAATAATGTAAATTCATTCTTCATTATCTTGCAACAGAACGGTATAACGGATTACGGCGAAGTCTATCTACCCTTGAACTTAACCTATTCCATGTTCGTTGATTCCATGTCGGTCGATTTCGGCGTAAACGCCCTGTATCATTACGTTTGATGTCAATGGACACATCATTATTACTATTACTTAATGTATTATAATCTTTTCTACTACCCATTATAACTCCTCCATTTCACTTTTAGTTAAATAGAATTTATATTTTTGCTCTTCCCGCCATTTACAGTCAGTACATTGTCCACAAGGCTCTCCTACATTATTTGCAAAATTACAAGAAAAAGTATCTTCTAAATTAACATTTAAAGAGCAGCCTATACGATACACTTCATCTTTATCCTTGTCTATAAATGGTGCAATTACTTTATATTTGTCCCCAAATTCCACTCTTAAATAAGCATTTATAGCATCCACCCACTTTTGAGTAGTATCTATAAATTCTGTATTAGCAATTAATCCTATATAAATATTAGCGTCCTTTGGATATACCCTATTAATTAATTCTAATACAAATCTTGCATTACGGCAAGGATTAAAACCATCTTTTTCAATTTTGGAGCGCATTTTATCAAAATAATCAAATTCTTTATTTTTAATGATTTCACCTACATTAATAAGTTTACTATTTGTATCTTCCATAATAAAGAAAAATGTTTTAGGATTTAAACCCTTGTGTTCCATCCATGCCTTCAACACTGTACTGTCATAACCATGACTCCATAATAAAAAATTATCTCTCAATCCAAACTACGCCCCTTTTCTTTCTATATTTTGTAACAAGAGTATATAAACTCTTTGTACCAAATATAAATACCTTATTAAAATTGAAAGCATTAAGAATATCTATATCGCCATTATAAAAAATTTCAAAAGGTACATTAAACTTTTTACAGAAATTATAAACTGCCACAATATTTATGTCACCTATACTGCAAAAGATATTCATTTTTTTACCATTTAAGTGAAATTCAAGCACATCTGATATATCCTCTTCTGTCAAAATCTTATTTGACAGGACAAGTGCTTGCTGCATTTAATTTTACCTCCAGGTCTGTTAAGTTATCAACAGAACTATCATCTAAATAAACGTGAGCAAATACTTTTCTTGCTCTTAAATTTTCTACCCACCATTTCATACCATCAGGGAACATTTCTTTTATACGCTCCAAATCATCATTAACAGCGTCAAACTCTAATCCCAACTTTTTACAATAAGAAACTGCCTCATCTAAACTCTTACCACACCTGCAAGTCCAAAGGATTAATTCGTTTCCTGCTTCTTTTAATTCTATGAGTTTTTCTATTACACATCTACCGCTTTTATCCTCTTTAAGATAGCCAATATTCGGAAAAGCATTTTCTACGATAGTTCCATCAAAATCTACTGCTATAATCATTTTATACTCCTTATAAAATAGTGCGCCAAAAGGCGCACCATAATTAACATTTACTATAACCACAGTTATTACAATAAGCACACTTACCATCAGGAATAAGAGTATACTCACCACATTCAGGGCATTTCATTTTGCCATTATGAATATCCTCTTTTACCTCATGAATAGCTTTCTGCGTTTCCTCTGTAAGTGCTTTTTCAAAAGTATTTTTAGCATCCTCTATAGTTGTCTTATTTTCTTGCAAGTCTTTATAAATATCTCTAATTGCACTTGCAATACAAGAAGCGCAAGATTTAGAAATATCTTTTCTACCACTACGCATTAAATAGCTACAAGCAGGACAGTTAGCATTACTTAACTCATCAGCAATATCTAATGCCTTACCACCAAGCCTTAAAGCATAGCTTGTAAGTCTTGCGATAGTAGAAATATTAGCTTGACAACCTGTTTCTGCACCTACAAAAACCTCAAAAATGTGATTATCTTTTACATTTACTGTTACATAAAAATTCCTTACACAAGCTGTATGATAGACAAAAGTGCGTCCCCAAAGAGATTTTACTCCATTCCGTTTAACAGGTTCAAGATTATCTAACTGTCTTGCTTGCATATCAGCTACTGTAACAGGTTCTTTAATAATCTCAACTTTTGGCACAGGATTTTTAACTTCTTTATTTTCTACATCAGCACGTTTTACACCATGATCAGTACCAAGGATATTAATGCGTTTGCAGTTGTCACGAAAAATAGTAATACCTTTACAACCATTTGACCATGCCTGCAAATAAAGGTTAAAAATATCATCTACAGTTGCACTCTCTTTAAGATTAATAGTAGAAGAAATTGCATTATCTACATAAGCCTGCATAGTAGACTGTAAATCAACTCTATCTTTGGGATCAATATCATAGGTATCTACAATATAAGGAAACTTTTCTTTAATCTGTTCAGCAGTAAGTTCATTAGGATTATAACCTCTAAATTTTAAGAGATTTTCCACTGCAAGCATATTAATATGGAAAGATTTACCTTCTTTTTCAAGAACATGAGTAGTTCTATCATAAGACACTTGATAGTACGGTTCTACACCACCACTTTCTCTAAAGAGCATTGAAATTGAACCAGTAGGTGCAATACTCAATAAAGTACCATTACGCATATTTTGAGATAAATCCTCTGCTGCTCTTGAAGTATATCTGCACTGAATTTCATATACCATATCACTTTTATTAAATTTTTCTTTATCAAATTTACCAAAACTACCTTTTTCTGCTCCTAACTTTGCAGAAGTGTCATAAGCAGTAGTTTGCATATTACGCATAATAGATGCTATAAGTTCGATACTCTCTTGATTACCATATTTAATACCCATTGCTACAAACATATCTGCCATACCAAATATGCCTAAACCAATACTACGCCAATCATCAATACATTTCCTATTCTTATCTAAAGGTTGAAGTTCATAACCATAATCAAGAATTTCATCTAATGCGGTTACAGCATTTTTAACTGTATCACAGAATCGCACCATATTGAAATGCGCTGTAGCAGTATAAGGATTATCTACAAAGTTATAAAGATTAATACTACCTAAATTACAAGCATTATACTCTGAACCTGCAAATTCACCACAATTCCCTGTCAAAACACCATTGGCAATGAAGGTATGATTTTTAGGCTCATTCATACAATAAACTGTATCAACTACTTCTGCTTCATCAATAGATACAACGTTAACTTTAGGGTAAGCATAAGCTGTTACAATAAAGTCACGGTCATTATTGAATACAGGAAGTTTATACCAATCTAAAACATCTCCAACTTTTAAGTCTTTAGCTTCAACCTTGCCAATATCTCTTAATACCCATTTATGATAGGGAGTACATTGTACAGTAGCACCATTAGAGAATTTAATTTTTAAAGTCTTTTGGTTATGCCCTGTTACTTTAGGAGTAACTTTGCTCCACTCATAACCATTCCAAACTTCTATCTCTTTACCTGCTAATTCCTCAATAGGTTTATACCCCCTTTTAGTAAGAATAAGGGTATCACCAGTTACACAAGGGTTTGTAGTATCAATTCTATATTCATTAATAGGATAGCCACTCAATAAGTTACATTCTCTTACATTATCAATAAATAATGCCCCAGGCTCTCCCCAATCATATTGCGCTTCACAAAATTTCCTAAAGAAATCTCTTGCATTAATTTCTTTTTTAACCTCTTCACCATTTTCTTCATTTTTAAAGTGCAACTCAAAATTCTCATTACTAATTACACTTGTCATAAAATCATCAGTGAAACATATAGAAATATTCGCACCCTGAATTTTATCATTATTCTGTTTAATAGTCAAAAATTCTTCAATATCAGGATGATCACAATTCAAGGAAATCAGAATTGCTGCCCTTCTTCCGTTATTTCCAATAACTTCACCAATTACATTATAGACATCCATAAAAGAAACTGCACCGCTTGAAGTCTTTGCAGAATTATTAACTTTAGCACCTTTTGGGCGAAGATTACTCAAATTAATACCTGCACCACCACCTAAACTAAAAATTCTTGCCATTTCCTTACATACATCAAAAATAGATTCAATGTTATCTTTAGGTGAGGGAAGAATATAACAATTACTTGTTGTGGCTCTAAATTTTCCTTTACAACCTGCTGCATAAAGTGTTCTGCCCGCAGGTAAGAAAGTACCATCTATAATACTCTCTGCCATAAAATCTTGTAATTCTTTTGTAGAAAAAATACTTGATACTCTTTTAATGAAAGCATTAAATCCTGCATCAAAACCTTCCTGTTCTACAATTTTTAACTCGTCATCGTGCATATATTTTTTCTTTATAATATTTTGTGGAATTTCATCATTCCACCATACTTTATACATATTTACATTACTAATTCTACCCAATTCATTCCCTCCATTACAATAAAAATTCTTCTGCCATCGGCAACTTCTTTACAAAAGCCATGAATACTTTATTCCATGCTTTAAGTCTATGATTTTTACGCTGCGATACCATAGTTTTAATTTGCTGATAATTTGTAGAAATACGAGCAGTAAGCTGATAGCCCATTGGTACGTTAGCAAGTACAGTATCAAAATCACATTCACCTTTATTGTATTTATCTACATACTCTTCAGCAACAGCAATAACTCTTTCATCTGTACCTTCTACACACATCTTTGCAATATCTGCTTTAAGTAACTTGTGCATTTTACTTGTGCTACTTACAATCTGCTGAAAATGATACCTTTGCCATTCTGCCCAAAAATATTGTGGCATTTCTAAATCAAACTGAACTATAATACCAGTTAAAAAATTATTATGACCACTTCCGATAGGTGCTTTGGCTAATGCTTCTGCTCTAATAATATGCTTATTTTCATCATCCAATAATGCAATTTTCATTGTCTGTTTATCAAACTCTTTAGCATTAGGAGTTTTCAACAACATAGGATAACCTGAAGCCAAAATACTTTCCTCTAAACCATACACATTTACATTACTTATTTCCATCTTTTACCTCCAAAATCAATTATCATTTTGTTCTTCCTCAAATAATTCATTTAAAACCCTGGAAGCATAAGCACGTCCTTCGGTTTTAGCTAATGCTTTTTTAGTTTCATTAACAATCTTACCCATCCTATTAATAGAATTATTATCATATCCATTTGCAAGCGGCGTAAGAATATCAATTAAATCTTTAGCTACCCTACGTTCTTTAGAGTATTCATTAATTAACCTACATATTTTAGTCCGCATTTTTCTATCAGTAGGATAATTAAATTCACAGAAGTGGCGAATATCACCAAAGGCTTTATCTGCCTCATTAACAGTAGCACTACAAATTGAAATATCAGATTTTGCATCCTTTAAAACTTCATAAAAATCAGAAATAATTTGACAAATCTCTTCTTTTGTTTTCATATAATCACCTCAATAATGATTATACCATAAAATATCTAAAATGTCAATTACTTTACATTCAAAATTTTATGTAATTGTATACCTATCCTGCCCTTTATACTTCCATCCAGTAAAGTTTTATTTATAAGTTTTACAGATTCTTCATTGTTATCAACTGGTGAAAGAATTATTTCTGCTTTTGTAGGATATTTCTTCAAAATCTTTTTAGCAAATTCAATATCCCTCTCATTATCAATCACAAACTTAACTTCATCATAGGATTTTAATACAGCTAAATTATTATACTTATTAAGCCCTTCTACACCACTACATGGACATTTTATATCCATTACATAATTATAGCTTCTTTTATAGTCATCACTATCTATATCTATAAGTCCGCTTGTTTCAATACTTACAATATATGAAAAAGATAAAAGTTCATAAATAAGCGGGTAAATATCATTCTGTAATAAAGGCTCTCCACCTGTTAAACAAACATATTTATTACCTAATTTACTTACCTCTAACATAATTTTATCCAAACTCATTAAACTATAATTCTTACCCTCACAAGCATATATTGAATCACAATATCTACAAAATGGCTTTGCAACACATCCATAAAACCTAATAAAAGTAGTAGGATAACCTGTATACTTCCCCTCACCTTGTATTGATGAAAAAATTTCAACTACTTTCATTCTCATACCCCCAATCTAATTTGACAACATCACCATTCTTTCTTCTTCCAAAATTTCTTGAAAAACTATCGACTAATAAAAAACGTAACTCTTCTTCAGATTTAACTTTAACTTTAAAATATTCCTTTAAATCTAACTTACTGTAGTCATATTTATTTAATGGTGTAACACGTTCTGCAATATTGCATAAACCAAATGGTAAGGAAACATACAACTTGGTAAGATACTTACTTCTATTCCTGTTTTGCCACTCATATTTATTCTGTTTTATACCCTCACCGACTGTACGATAATATGGAAATTTTAAAACAAAGTTACCTATAATCAATATAAACCTACTACCACCTCTTGTAGTATAAAACCATTTCATTACCTCAACTCCAAATTAGAAGCCTTAAAAAAGAAGCCCTCATAGGAGGGCTTTTAATTTAAACTTGTAAATAATTTAATCAAAGTGCGTTCTTCACCTTCAACTACAGTAACATCAAATCCTGGGCGCACAACTATATCTCTACCATTTGAAGCAAGAAAACCTCTTGCAACAGCAACTGCTTTTACAGCTTGTGATAAACTTGCAGCACCTATACAATGTAACACTACATTTGAAGCTACTGTATTGCCCTCACCTTTAAGAGTTTTAGCAATACAGCCTGCAAGGGATTTAACATTACTGCTACCACTTACTTTTAATACTACCTCTTTCATTGCCTTACCTTCCTATATTTTCTGCTTATTTATTATACTTTTAATCTACATTTAAAGCCTCAATTATACATATTTATTTCTATACTTTATATTATAACATATTTTGATAAAAATTCAACATTGATTTATAATTTTTTTCTCATCAATAATAGAGAAAAAATCATTAAATTTCAACATTACAAAATCTTGTGACTTAAACTTTCCTTTTACCTGACTTTGGTGCATTATAAGTACAGGTATTTTTCCATTAATGCAATCATTTTCTGCCTGTTTAAACCATTCCTGAACGGAAGTCCATCCATTCTTATGATTTTTAAGTTCTAAATGTAAGAGAAAATTTACATTATCAGTATAACATACTACATCTCCTCGCAAAGCATTATTCTCAATTCCCTTTAAATAACCACCGCTTGATGCTGTTCTACCAAATTTAAGTAAAGGAAAAATTTTATTTAACTCATTGACTATTTTCCTTTCAAAGTTTGCACCTTTAGTTTTAGAGGACTTACCTAAATTGCTTTTTTTAATTTGTTTTTCTAATTTCTCTATTTCAGGACTATTAGGGGCATTTTCTTTCAAGAAAACTAATTTATCTTTTAATAAATCAACCCTACGCATTAAACTTTCCGCTCCTATTACTATCTTCAAAATCTTTCAAGCGGCGGGAAAGTTCACGGCTCACAAGGAAAGTGCCATCTTCATAAGATTTAAGAATATCACTTAAATAATCATACTTTTCAAGTGCATATTCCATTGCTTTCCTACTCCCTTCTGCAAAAGAGTCATTAAATACTCTTAACTCTTTTTCTGTTACACTCATTCGTGGAGGACATTCTGAAAATACCCTGCATTTCTCTTTATCAAAAATTGATTTAGCTTCCCTATATACTGCCCTTGCATCACTCATAAGTGTCCTTACATACATTCTCTGTTGTACAATAGCATTAAGATATTTACTAATATCTGATGTAGATAAAATAGTTAAGTCCTTGGGCAATGTAAGATAATCAATTTCTACATTTTTATTATTAAACAATACTACCCCATCTTCCTGTAATTCTTTCTTAATTCTTTCTATATTTGTCATAATTTACCTCACTTATAATTTGTGGAAAACATTATTCCTACTGCTGATGTTTCACCATCTGTCATTCCCCAAGCATGAATAGGAGAATGTCCTAACCTCAAAGTTGCTATTCCTGCAACCTTTTTATTAGTAGATATGCCTACACCCACACCCCATGTTGGCTCTAAAGGTTTATTATCAATACTTAAATTATACTTACTTTCCTGCTTTAAACTTACATAATCCCTGCCATACTCAAATGTATCTTTATTTTCAGGCTTTAAGTTAAACCTTTTACCGTTTAATTCTACATCAAAAGTTTGTTTACTATTATAAACTAAATCAGGGTCAGAAGTGTTCTTTTTAGTTTGAACACTCACTGACGCTGTATTTTCCGTTCTGACAACTTCAGTTACTACGGGGGTACTAACTACCCTTTCTATAACTTTCTCACTTGTAGGCGGATTTATGTGGATATAAACGGCATATATAATGCAAACTATTGCTATTATATAAGGTAACGTGTCTTTAATTTTTTCCCACATTTACTTTATCCTTAAAATTAAAGAATAAACTAACAAGCAGGGTATAGAATACTAAATAAAAGAAGTATAAATTAAGCCCTGTAAAATGTGAAGCACCATAAGCTGCTACTACAGTCCACAAACAAGCTGCCACATATACAGTTCCTACTACAATAGCCATTAAAAGTACAATAACTAAACCCATAAGTAAATATTTCATTTAATTTCCCCTTTCACACAAATCTTTAAATGCACACCATTTACAATAACGTGTATTATCCTTTTTAGGAATGATTCCTTCTGCTACATACTTATTAATTTCCTTACAACGGTTAAGCAAATCACTAATTAAATCTCTATCCCATTCAAAGGGAAATTCCTTCAATTCTTGTGTATCTTTACATTCATAAAGAAAAATAATCTTTCTAATAGGTTTAGGATATTCCTCTAAAAGTTCAAGAGTTTTATCAAAAATTGCCATTTTCTTTTCCAACTTCTGCTCTTTTGTATATTTTCTACCATCTTCTAAAAAACTCTCTAATTTAGTTTTATAAAGATTTCTTAACCATTCCCCATCACCTAAAAGAACTTTTTTACGCATTTCATCTAAACAATACATATATAAACTTGCTTGAAGTTTATGTTCAGGTTTTGCATCAGTTAAAGCATTAAAACCGTTACTATTAATACTTTTAATCTCAAGGATAGATAATCTATCACTGTCTTTAAGTAAACCATCTGTATTACCCATTACTTCATATTCCACATTAAATACAGGTGCCTCATCAAGTAAAAGTACGCCTGCTTCTTTAAGATAACCCTGTAATCTCTCGTGTACAAAAGTGCCATTATTTAAAATGCGGAGGGAACGTGGATCATCATTAGCATTAGTCTTTTTAGCAAAACAACGGTTATAATAAGAAGCCCTCATACAACCACCTATACCGCTTGGACTATTCCATCCATGCCCTCTATCCTCTGTTCCGCTATCCTTCATTAAAAGCATATCAATAGCAGGGATTAACAAACTGTTCTTTGTAAGTGTATTTAAAGAGGGAACACTTCCTACTACTTTAAATTTCTTCAAATTACTGCTACCTCCTTAAAATCCTCTAATCTTGTTATCTGCCAAACTGCACCACCGTTGAATCTATACAAATATAAATACCCCACATCAATATAATTTAAAATATCAGCAGAAAGTTTAGAACTCTCCTTGCAATCTAATACATCAATCTCATTATAGTAGTTATAAAAATCATAAGCCCTATAAGCAATATAATCTTTATCCTTAACTCTTATTGCAAGTAAAGGTATTCTATTACATTTAAGTGCCTCATTCTCAATCTTGCTTAAAATCTTTCCCTTTAAAATGTAATAATCTTTTTCAGTTGCTTTACACTCGATTAAATAATCATCTGTTACTACATCACCTTTTGCAAAATATAATGCACCTGAAGCTATTACTGTTTTTCCACCTAAACTTTCTGCTATAAATGTTTCATGCTTATTACTCAACTTCTTCGGTTTCATCTTTCACATCCTCTGGTTTCCAAAAACAACAAAATGTTCTACCTTCCTCTGTTACCATGTCGAAGGGGGTAACAAAAGAATTTTGACAGATGTCATTTTCGTCATAATATTTACAACTCTCACACCTTGAAATGAAATGGGCAGCTTTCATTAAGGCTACATAAAGCCTTGTATCATAGCCTACATGAAAATCCAATACCTCACCTCCTTTATTGTAGCTCTTGATAAGCAAATTCACCAAAATATTTAAGTTCACCAGCTTTCCTTGCTTGTTTAGCCTCTTCCTCTGTTGCATAACACCCTAAATTTATCTTCTTTTTCTTATACCATAACTCTGCTTGAACTCTGCTTGCCATTTATGGGTATCTTTTCTAAAGTAATACCCCTTTGCCTTCTTATTCATCATATTTTGCTGATTAGTACAAATTCGTAAATTAGCTTTCCTATTATCAGACTTATCGTGATTTATATGATCAACTTGTAACCCCTTTGGGCAATCTACAATAAAGCGATGAAGATATAACATTCCCTCAACGTTTCTCAAGCAAGGTGAAGTTGCAAAATAACCCTTGGTCATCTTACTGAAATAATAAGGTTTTACCTTCTCTAAATTCTCTGTATCTATTAAAGTATAATTGCCTTTAGCATCATATATTTTAGTTACATCCCCGTCTGTTTCATAAGTGTTGTACTTCTTTCTGCGCTCTGAACCTAAATCTCCTACAAGACAGCCACAACTCTTTAGTTTACCGCTTACAACCTTGTGAAAAGGAACTACTATAACCTTACCACAATCACATTGGCATTTCAACATTCTTTTAATACGACCATTTTTCTGTTTTATAGGGACTTCCTCTTTTAAAACAGTAAGGCGACAAAACTTGTCGCCTTCATTGACAAAAACTTTAAGCATATTCTGTTACCTCCTATAATAATACTCATACCTCTATTATACCACAGAATATGCATTTTGTCAAGTAGAATTCAAAAGTTCACATTCTTTTCACAATTTCAGCAAACAATGATTCATTTTCCCTTAAAAGACGGACTAAATTATCTTGACCTTGTGCAAGCATTTGGGAATCCATGTAATACCATGCTCCCTTACGCTCTATAATACCTTTAAGAACAGCTAATACAACTAACTCTTTAGCGGTATCAATAGAACCTTTTGGAAGTAATCCATCATCAGTATATAAATCGTATTCACCTGTTGTAAAAGCAGCACCTAATTTATTCTTCTGAATTTTCCATTTAATTACACGCCCTACAATTTTAGCATTAGTACCAGTGCCTTCTTTAATGTAATCGCCTGCCCTTAAACGGATTTCGATACTATTAGTAAACTTTTGGCTATTCCCTCCAGGAACAGTAGTAGGATCACCGTAACCACCAATTTTATCCCTAAATTGATTTATGGATAAGACAGTAGTAGGCAGTTTACCATTCCTCTCCAAAGTATTATTAAAACTTTGAAATTTACCGTGATAAGTCTGTAATTTCAATGGTTTAATACCCATTTGAGCAGTATCAGAAATATCTGTTTCAATATACTTTGTGGGTAACATGGCAGCAATAGAATCTATCACAATAAATTCCACACCCGCTTTTTGCAATTCTACTGCAATATCTAATGCTTGTTCCATACCTTCAGGTTGACAAAATAGTAATTTATCATTATCAATACCATTCTGCGCTCCCCATTCCTCACTATAACTACCACTTTCAATTTGAATTAAAGCAGCTTGTAGGGGTATATCACCATCATCAGCTACTACCTCATATTCAAAATTGCCTTTAGTTATTTTCTTCTTATACATATTCTGTACAGCAGCAATGGCTTTATAAGCAAGTAAAGATTTACCACTACTCTCTTGCCCTGCAAGTGTAATATATCGCCCCGAAGGTAAGCCACCACCTAATGCGTCATTAAGTGATACACTACCTAAAGGAATTTTGAAATTCATTTCATCATTTATATCTGCGCCCTTACGGATGGCATTTACGCCAAAGCGTTTGTTTATATCTTTTATTAGTGTATTTATATCTGCCATAATTTCCTCCTTTATTTAGCTTCATAATAACTATGCCCACAGTCGGTTTCTGCTTCAAGTGGAATTGTTAAATGAATACCTCTCCTCGGCATACAATGACTCATTATATACTTCATTCTATCTTGACATAAATGAGCAAATTCTGTAGGACACATCATTACAACCTCATCGTGTACAGAACTTACTTGATATGCACCAATAGAATTAAGAACTGTATCATTATCCAAATCAATTTGTGCAAATGCTACCGCATCAGCAGCACTACCCTGCGAAAGCACATTCACTGCTACTCTTTCAAGATAAGAACGTACTCTCATATCCTCACTATTTATATCCCAAAGATGTCTTTTATGTCCACCCAAAGTTTTTACATAGCCATTTTCCCTTGCAAACTTTACTGCTGCTTTATCATAAGCGTGTAAACCGCTGAAACCCTCAAAATATTTATCAATATATCCCTGTGCTTCTTCTTTACTAATCTCAAGGTTTTTAGATACTGCTATACTCGTACATCCATAATCTACAGCGAAGCCTATCTTTTTAGCTATCTGCCTTTTTTCAGGAGCAATCTTTTTAACATCATTGGGGTTTACATCTTTAAGTTCAGGAAAAACCAAAGTAGCTACTGTTCCATGAGGATCAAGATTTTCTACCATCATTTTAATGAGCATTTTATCTTGAGATAAATGTGCTGTTAAAAATTTTTCCAAAGCATGATAATCGGCTGCTACTACTGAATAACCTTCATCTGCTATGAAAAGTTTTCTTATTTCAAATCTATCCCAAAAATCAAAATAAGTTCTATCCTCACCCTCTTTAGGCTCTTCTAACGGATGAGGAAGTTGCTGAAGGTTAGGCTGTTGACAAGATAAACGGAAACTATCTGTACCGCACAACCCAAAACTACAATGCACTTTACCATCTTCATAAATTAAATTCCAAAGTCCATCCATAAAAGCACTCTTTAATTTTACTAACTTCTTATAATCAGTAAGACAGTCTATAAATTTATGCGCTTCCTCTGATACTTTTTGGCGTTTTAACTTCTTTAATTCATCTTTACCTACCTTTGGCGTTTTTAATTCCTCATAGGCATATTGCCCTCCTGCTGTCCACTCTACCACTTTAAAGCCAAAATTTCTACTTACAAAGTCTTTATTATAACTTTCCTTAAAGATTACATTTGCCCTTTCAGACATTAACTGTTTCTTATAGCTTAATTTATCTTTTGTCGCCAAATTCTTTGCTACTTCATCATACGCTTTCTGCGCACTCTCATTAAGCTGTACAGCTTTCTTCTTAAAACCGAATAATAACTCATAAAGATTTTGTGAACTTGAAGGATTAAATTCTACCCCTGCTAAACTATATAGCTTATACTCAAGATTTTTAATCTCTATCTCTGCTTCTTTAGACATTTTCTCCAAAAGTTGTGTATCAATTCTAAAGCCTTTTCGCTCCATTTTCCACAACACTTTAAGATAAGGAATACGCACTTTATAATAGTAATCCGTCATTCCCTCATTCTTTAAGCCCTCAATAAGCTGCGGAAACATCTGTTTCATAAACCATACGTCCTCGGCAGAGTATTGTCCACCGATAGGAATCTGTACTTGCATAAAAGCGGCATTAGCATTGGCTTTTATACCTACTGATAATTTCTCATCATTTGTAACAGTCTTAATAACATCACTATAATGTGACTTCTCTACGCCATAAATCATTTTAGTTACTGCTTCCAAATTCTTTTCCACAGTTTCATCTATAGTATGAACCATTACCATCGTATCTTCAATAATATTTTTATTAAAAACTTTTACTATATCTATACCCTCATTAGCAATGGCGTGTAAGTCAAAATCTATATTATGGGCAATATATGTTTTGCCCCCATTTTCCATTATTAATCTCAATCTCTGTGCAAAATTATAAGCATCTACATTGTAATATTCCCCTTCAAACTTTGATTTATCAAAATCAGGAAAATATTTAGGATTAAAAAATTTCGGAGGAACAAGTCTAAAACGATTATTCTCTTTATATAATCCTTCAAAATCATGCCTTACAGGAACATAAAATACATCTTTAGATACTTCATCTTCAAAAGCAAACGTATAACCTACTACATAATCTTTCCCTGTCCATCTTACGCTTGTCCCTGAAGTTTCAGTATCAAAATATACCATCTTTGCTTTTTCAAATAAAGCAAAAAAGGAGTCTAAAGAATGTTCCTGCACAATACTTAAATTAAAATATCTTTGGTGAAACATCTTTACTCTCCTTTACTACTTTCCTATACCTCTCTGTCATACTTGGCACAATGCGTGTTACTTTAGCATATTCCATTTGTCCTGTAAGCACGTTATGATATTTTTTGGGCTTTGATTCTGCAATATGGTAATCCATAATAGGATATAACCTAAAACGCTTATATCCGTCTTTAGTTAAATCCTCAATAGCGAGTAATACATTGTCTACCATCTTTCTTGCCTCATTAAGTGATACATTCTGCATTGTCCCAATTTTCCTTGCAATAATCTCTCTATTTGCTAACATAACATACTCCTTAATAAACTAAAGCCCCATTCGCAGGGGCTTTAGTATTATACCTTAAAGTCTTTTAAGTCCAGTAGCTTGCTGTACTTCTTTAGGCTCTTCTACTTCAGTTTCACCATAAGGTACAAACAAACTCTGTAATACACCCATAAAACCTTCAGTCTTTGCAATCTCCTTATATTTTTCAGGCAGAGATTCAATAATCTTTTCTTTGGCTTCCTCCGTTAAAGGTGCTTTAGACCAGTACAACGGGTCTTTACCTGCGGGACAGTCATCTACTCTATCAAAGTTATAAGGATTCTTCTTGCCATTCTTACTTACATAGTATGCTCTATCAAGTAAACCATACTTTTCTTTATTACGCTGAATAGCTGCAACATCAGAAGTACCTCTCACCATTACTCTTACTTGGTCAGTATACTCAATAACTTTACCAGTAGGTGCGCCATTTACTACCTCATCTTTTGTAGTTACAGTACCATCAAGTACAAGAAAGGCAGATTTAATGGAGCGTTTATTAAGTTTACTTGCGTCAAAACTATCAGGCTGCTGACAGCCTTTGCAATCAGGCTCACCAGTGCATACAAATACACGAGGTACAGTACCTACCTTAATGGTATGAGCATAAAAGGAAAGTGGTTCATCAGTTAAGAAACGCATAAGTTTCTCTTCCCCATCTTTTACATAAAAATCATAAATACCAGTTCTACCTGAATTTGCTTTTGCTTCTTCACTCATTTTATTAACTGCATCAAAACCTTTTTGAAAAAAACTTTTCACTTTACATTCTCCTATTCATATAAACTATAATTTCTCTTTGGATAAATTTCCAAACTACTAAACATTACTTTTAATTCATTTTCATTACAATCTTGTACATCTTTTTTACCATCAGGAAATCTACAACGCATAAAAGTAAAATCATTCTTTAAATACTTATAAATTCTTTTACAACCATCTTCTCCTGCCTTATCATTATCTAAAGCTAAAATAATTTTATCTGCTTTAAACATTTTAAGTTTTTCAATTTGTGTCTTACTAATTTGAGCAGATATAATGGAAAGAGTATTAGTATAACCAAATCTATATAGCCAAATTGCATCTAATAAACCCTCCACTAAAATAATCTCATCTTTAGGTTCAAATAAGTTCATGGGATAGAAATAATCTTTAGCATTAAAATGATTATAAATCTTATATTTAGGCTCATTACCATAAATAGAATTATAACCTTTATCCTTTTCGGATAATACTGCCCTACTACTAAACCCTAAAAGATTACCACTATAATCAAAAAAGGGAATTGTAATACGTTTTAATTCGCCATCCCAACCTAATTTAAACTTAACAAAATCTTCTTCACTAAAGCCCCTCTTTAATAAATAAGGATGTACAATTTCTCCACTTTTAAAAGGCGCAAGCGCACTCATAGACAATACATTTTCTTTAATTTCATCGGATTCTCCGTATAGATTTCTATGTCTACTTACAGCCATTCTAAAATCTTTATTAAAGTAACTGTTAAGAAATTCATAAGCGTCCATAATTGAAATATCTTTTACAAACGCTACTAAAGACACTAAATTGAATTTTGCACCACAAGCAAAACAACCACCTACCTCTTTCTCTGCATGAATACCACAGGAGGGATTACGTTCACCATGATAGATAAGGACAGCAAAACATAATATTTTCGCCCCTAACTGTTACTTTTTCAAGCCCCAGTTCATTGCAAAAATTCTTCATTTCATCTACTGTCACATAACCACCTCCTGTTTCATTCTAAAAAATACTTTTACGCCATCAATTACAGAACATCCTCTGTTACTACTAATAGTATGCCCTCTTATCATAGCGTGTACTATTGACTTATCTTTATTAGGAAATAAGGTACGAGAAGCAGCCTTACTGCTCTTAAAAGTAGCTAATACCTCATTACTTTCCACAGAAACCATCTCAACTGGTTTTTCAAATAACCTATGTAACTTTTTAGCGGATATTCTTGCTTTCTCACGAACATTCTCTCTTAAACCGATATTCCACGAATGTAATAAATTATCTTTGTTTTCTATCCACTCTAAATTTTCAACATGGTTATTTAATTTATTACCGTCTTTATGATTTACCTGTGGTAAATTTTCGGGGTTAGGTATAAATGCTTCTGCTACTAAACGATGTACCCTTTTAGGATAACACTTACCATCTTTAGCTAATGCTACCTGTAAATAACCCTTTGTAGTTGTGTTTGCCATCAAACACCTCTCTTTATTATACTTATGAGATATTACTACCCCTTCATCTGTAACAGTATAATCAGGAAAATCTTTTACAATAGCTTCTATAAGCATTTCACCTCCATTACTTCATATATTATATCATAAAATTACCAATTTGTCAAGATAATTTTTTCAAAGTTTGTGGCTTATCTACCTTAAATGTTCGCTCTTTCTTATCATCAAAATTTGCATAGACTACATCATAATTCATTTCCCTAAAATCAAATTGCATTGTAAATTTTGGTGTCCACTCACCATCACGAATTTTAAGAGTTTGAATTTCAACCTCTTTAGCTGCCCTCTGTACTTCATCCTGTAACATTGCCCACATTCCATCACAATACTGTTTAAGACTTGTAGCATAAGCAATATTACCCTTATCAGTAAGCTGTGTAGTAGTAATAATGGGTATTTTCCTGTTTAAAGCAATAATTTTAAATGCCTTAAATACTGATAGCACTGCTTTCCAATCTTCAGGGTCTTTACCCTCGCTCATAAGATAACCACCGTCTATTAAAACTATATCAGGTTTATAGGCATCTATTTTAGCTGCACACTCTGCTACACCATTTATAATAAGTTCAATGCTTAATTTAGAAGCATACTTTGGCGCAATATTCTCAAGATAATCTTTATAAATACTTTCTTCATTATTAGTTAAAGCACCATCTTTTAAACGGCTATAACTTACACCACTCATTATAGCATCCACCCTTTTTAATATTTGATGTGGACTCATTTCCTTTGTAAGAAAAAGTGTCTTATAACCTGCTTTAATTAAATTAGAAGCTATAATACATAACAGAAAAGTTTTACCCACACCTGACTTGGCAAGGAATGATATTAAATCTACCTCTTTTATGCCGCCAGTTTGTTTATCAAGAGGGTAAATCCCAAGAGGTATACCTGTCATACCTCCTGTAGCTTTATTTACTAAATAATCTTGAAAACGCTTCTCTGTATTTGCCCCTAAATCAACTTTTTCAGTAAAGGTAAAATCACTATTTACTTCTGAAATTAAACTCTCCAAAAGGGTATAACATTTATCTACATCCCTATCATTTATAAGATTATCTATCTTTTCTAAAGTAGTTACTAACTTATTATGCCTAATCTTACGGCGCAGTTCATCACAATAATAACCTACTGTTTCAGGACTTTCAATGTTAAGATTGACTTCAGGAAAATGCTTTTTAAAAGTTTCCTTATCAGGCAGTTCACCATACTTAACTTTAAAATCAGATAACCACTTAAAAGCCCTTTTATTTGCACCTGAAAAATAGTCAGCAGTTATATCTTTGTTAAGTACAGTTTCCCATTCTTTTGTTTCAATAAGTTTTCTTAAAAAAGAATTTTCTACTGACATTAATACATCTCCTTAAATTCCTCTAAACTGATAGCATTTTCCACAAACTCCGTGGTATGTGTTTCATCTATATAATACTTGTACAAATATATGCAATTACTGTATAATTCATTAAGAGAAATCTTTTCAATTTGATTAAAAAATAAATATTTACCAAACAACTCATCCTCATATACACTTATATCCTCTTTTGTTGATATAATATGTATGTTAAATTTATCAAAAAGTTTTAAAGTTAAATCCCTATATTCAGGATTAAACTTATATTTAAAACTATCCCCAAATATGCCTTTTAATCTTTGCATTGTAGTAGGTTTTCTGTTAAAAATTGTTTCAAAATTTATAGCAATTATTGGAGCAGTTTTATTACTAATATCACCGTTTTTCACGATACTTCTCATCCAATTCTGCTACCAATAAATCACCATTTAAAACAGCCAGTGTATGATAATCACATAACGGTACTGCATTTTCTCCTGCTTTACTACGAATTGTATAATTATCCTTACCTTCTAACAAACAAGCAAAACATTTTTCTTTTACCATTTTAATCCTCCTATTTCAAATACTGTAATGCGGATTTACTTCTTAAAGTTGTTTTCCGCACATCTTCACCTGTAATATCAATCTTGATATACTCACTTAACATAGAAAATACTGTATTTCCATACCTTGTCTTGATAGTATTCAAATCTAAATTTGTACAAATTATTGTAGGTAAACCTTTTGAGAATCTTTGTTTTAAAAGTTCCTCTAATAATGATTTTTCAGAGGAACTTTTAAGATTAACCTCTGCTCCTAATTCATCTAATACTAAAAAATCGACATTATAATAAATATCTACATCCTCATTGTTAAAAGTCTTTGAAATTAAATCCTTAAAAGTCAGAAGCCTTGCAGTATAATAACATGAATAAACATATTGTAAGATAATAGAAGAAGCATAAGTTTTCCCTACCCCATTACTACCACTTAAAAGAATACAAATGTTATCTCTATACATTTCATCACAATGACTTGTATAACCAGTCAATACCTTTTTAAGCCCTTCATTTGTAAACCTAAAATCTTTCCATGTCAAACCTTGATAAGTAACAGGAATACCCATTAAAGTAAGTGCTTCACTACTAATAACATCTCTTGTTCCTCGTTTAAAATTCAATAGTAACACCTTCCTTAACTACTTCCCTACCCCTTACAGGGGTTTCTTTATAATTATTATACCACCTAATTGCCTTATTGTAAATACCATTTAACCATTTATTAGATAAAAGAAAAAGCCCATAAGATGTATAATTTAATACACCATCTTTAGTATAAATTCTCTCATCACTATCCCAAAGATAATCCATCATTATTTTAATCTCACTACTCTTAAAATTCTTCATAAGACTCTTAATAATTGCTCGGTCACTGTATTTAACAGTGACATAAATAATATCTTTTTCTTTTGCTTTAGTTTTCCAGTATTTCATAAAATCATCAGCGGTATAGTTTTCCACATCTAAAGCAGATTTTAAAACACCCTCTGCTTTAGATGTAACTACTGCTTTACCAAATAAAACTTTGCTCATTGCTTTATTATAAAACATTAGCCTTGCAGCCCCTTAAATTCTTCCTCTAATACATTATCAATTTGAATAGAAAGTCTTTGAATTTCTTTTTCCCAATCCTTCTCATCTACAATAGTTTCAAAACCACATTCAACTCTTGCACTTTCATAATTACCCATATTTACTGTTTGACTTTTTACTAATCTAATTAATCTTTCACCTTTATTCATCTAATAACTCCCTTTCTAATGCTTCTTTGATTGCTAATTGTAATCTGCTCTTTAATACATCATTCCAAGAACTTTTCTTATCCGCTCCACATTCAATAAATGTGAGTACAATAGCTTCAATCATTGCTCTTGTATAATAAGATTTTCTATTAATAATAATAGGACTTTCAGGTAAAATACCATTTTTACGCCATAAATTAATAGTTTGATAAGTTCGTGGAATACCATAAGCAGAAAAGGCTTCCACTAATTTAGCTGTAGTATAAACCCTTAATTCTTTTCCATTAACCTTAATAATTCTGCCAATAGTTGCCCAATCTTTAAAATGCTGTGCGCAAAACTCCTTATTCGATTTCTTCTTCCTGCGTTTCCGCTTTTTCGACTGCATAAAGTGCATAACTCTCCTTTTGCTTAAACATTTTACTCAAATCTTCTTTATTTATTGTACCATCTTTTATGTAATTTGTCAAGACATTCAAATCATATTGTGGTACAAAAGTTACTACCTTGTCATAAATGTGCAAGCGTTTAAGAATAGGATCAGCCATAATTGGGTCAATTTCTTTAGTGACTCTTAAAGCATTTTTAAAGTTACCATTAGAAGTTTCAATCCAATAGTTACCGCTACCATCCCTATTTACAAACTTGTCCTTTAATAACTCTTTAATCTCTTTGCGTCTTTTCTCTGCCATTGAAATAGTTTTTGTATACATTACATATTCATCGTACAAAGTATCTAAATCAATTTTCTTTTCTTCCTCCACTACAACCACATCTATTTTTTTCACTATTCTACCTCCATATTAAATATACCCATGTTTTTGTAAAAAATATCTCTCTTATAACCATGATAACAAATACCTGATACAAAAGGATGACGATAATCATAAAAGATTATTTTTTCTTTTCCTTCTTTTGTACGCCTCAATCTGCCTATTATTTGAATTAAATCTTTTTCGTTAGCTACACTTGATACTAAAAATCCTACTTCCCATGACTTAACATTAGTACCTTCAGTAGCTATTGCAACAGTAGCTAATGTTACTAATACTTCTTTACTCTCTGCCTTTTTCAAAACCTCCTCTTTAGAGTCGCCCATATTACCATAAAATTTTTGAATTTTGGGGCAGGAAGGTAAGAGCATTTCATATAGATTATCTAACTGCTCAATAGTCTTACAAAATACTATACAGGATTTTCCCTCATTATAGTTCCTTTTAATATCAGCACATATCATCCTGTTAAAACTATCATCATTAGCAATTTTAGCGTATGCTTCATGCAATCTTAAAGGATAGGCTTTTATCTTACCTAATGCTTCAAATTCACTACACATATCACGCCATTCAGGAGTCCCTTCCACATATTGATTACCCTTATACACAAAACTATGTATATCTTTCAGAGTTTTAGCATCATAATAAGATTTCTTATGATACCACTTCACATTACTCTTTCTTACCTTTATGAGTATGCTTTCAGGGGCTATTATAGCGTCAGATTTTAGTTTTGAGCCGTCAAAAACTGTTCCCCCACAGATTATATCTACCACATCAACAAGCCCGTCATTTCGCATTTTTGTAGCTGTAAGCCCTAACCTGAACATTGCAGGAAAATTAAATAATACTTTATAACTTGCTGCGCCAACATGATGTACCTCATCACAAATAATAAAACCAATATGCTCATAAAGCTGTTTAAGTTTAACTTCACCTAAACGAGAGAGAGTTTGTATTGTAGTAAGTGTAAAATGCTTACCAAGTTTAAATACTTTTCCTTTTACAAGTCCTACATCAGCTTCTCCATTATATGCAAGTTCAATATCCTTTTTCCACCCTTCAATTAAATCATCTTTATTAACAACTATAAGAGTGCTTTCAGACATTCGCCCTGCAAGATAAATGCCACAAAGACTTTTTCCGCTACCAGTTGGTAATACAAGAGTTCCGTATGGATAATTACTATTTAACCACGCTTCAGTAGCCTGCTTTTGTATATCCCTTAATTCTAAAACAAATTTAGGAAATCCAACAGTATTTACTACTCTTGAATCATTTACTACCTCAAAATCATCTACTTTAAGAACATAACCCATAGGCACTTCCATAAATGCTTTATTATCCTTATAGTAATGCAAATATGGAGGTACTTTTGTTTTAGCATATTTATTATATTTTAGTACACTTTCATAGGCAGGATTTTTAAAAGTTAAATCTTTTCTTATCTGCATTTTTTGTTCTTCTGTTAAACAAAATATTCTTTTACAATTACTGTATGCTACTTTTATCAATACCAAAAAACTCCTTCCTTACTTTAAAAATTAAATCCCAAAGTTTATCACTATCTTTATGTGGTAACATAATTGCCCTCAAAGAAAAATAAACATCACCTTTATCAGAAAAACTTACAAGTAATCCATCACTGTCTTTAATACAAAGTCTTAAATTGTTATTTTCTTCTATAATCAACTTTATCACCTCTGTACATATATTACCATACTTTCTGCATTTTGTCAAGTCTTATAAATAAAAAAAGTAACAAGAGATAACTCTTGTTACTGTAAATAATCTGTTACACCTCTTGCAATGGCTCTTGCAATATCATCTTTTTTATTTACTAAAATATTTGCATCGTCCATATTATCAATAAAGGCAATTTCTACTAAAACGGCAGGCATTGAAGTAGAATTTAATACCACTAAACCTGTTCGTTCTTTTAAACCTCTATCTACTGTGCCAATAGTGCTTACAAGCTGATTTTGTATACATTGCCCTAATTTTGCACCTGCACCATATAAACTATAAACACAAGTTTCAGTGCCTTTAGCTTCTGTATTAAAAGCATTACAATGTAAACTAATAAATAAATCAGCATAACTATTGGCAGATTCTACAACACATTCCCCTATACCATCATAATTAAGATTATCAGACTGCAAAAGTTTTACCTCAAAACCTGCATTTTCAAGATAACCTTTTAACAAATTACCTATTTCAAGAACTGTATCAGCTTCAGTAATACCTAAAATATGATTTACTGCACCTGAATCGATACCAGGGCAATGCCCAGGATTTATAAAAATCCTCATTTCTTATCCTCACCTTCCTCTAAAGCGTCAGGAGTACCATTGTTATTAGTATCTACAAGCATACCTAAAATAAAAGTTACGAAACCTACCATAGAACCGTCAATTAATATTCTCAAGTATGCTAAAAGTTCTGATAACATCACTTTGTCTAATACAAATAGATATATCCAACAACCTAAATATAATAATAAAACAACGGCAACTATTAATATATACCCTATAAGTACATACTTCACAGGTTTAGGCATATTCTCTAAACCTACCCTTAACTTATTAAGAAGTTCAGGTATTTTAGATTTAATAGTATTTAATAAATTATTCACTTTCTCACCTACTTTAAAATACCTAATAAAATTGAACTTATTAAAGATATAATAAAAGCAATTATAGAAGCCATTCTATATATATTTTCCATTTTATCGTCTAATAATTTAGAAAAATCTACTTGCCTATCCCTATTTAACTTCTTTTCCGTTTCAAGCCCTCTATCAACACTTTTTAAAGAAACTTCAAGCACGGCAATATCTTTGCCGTGCTTTTCAAGTTCTTTTGCTTTCTCTTTTAAATCTTCAGCAAGTGCTTTCTGTGCTTGATTTACCTCTGCCAATTTAGAAGTGGCATCTAAAAGAAGTTCTAAAATTTCTTTCTCCATAAAATCACCACTTTAAATATGGTAAGAAAATTATGCTACTTTAACAACAGTCATGGAAGCATTAGTAAGTGTTACCGCAGTATCTAACTGTACTTGTAAACTTGCGCCCACATTAGGATTACAAGCACATGGTTTAGCAACCCTAATTAAAGTTGTAAAACTTAAATTATCAGTATCACCTGCTACACCTGTTACAGACGCTTCTGCACCATTTACATCTACACCATTATTTACTAATCTAATAGAATATAAACCTGCAACAGTAGGTACTGCATCTACATTTACCTCTACTAAATATATACCTTCTCCACACAAATTAATAGTTGTACTACCTGCAACGTGTTTAATATGACAACCACTACATACATTATTTGTGCTAAAATCAATAAAAGCATTAGCCACTAATGCTTCTGACGCTGTATTCACAGTATTAAGAGTAGAAGGACACATTAATAATCACTCCTTATTTTAAAAATAAAGGGCAGAAAATTCTGCCCCAAAATTAATTAGCAGCCA
>ERZ779669.142-NODE-142-length-44707-cov-49.109110_pt1 | contig 44707 bp, 29 predicted proteins | sample MGYA00511372_ERZ779669 | MGnify/ENA primary metagenome ERZ779669 (study PRJEB29588, sample SAMEA1967891) | human gut metagenome | biome: human gut; feature: human-associated habitat; material: faeces | place: Denmark | collected 2008/2010 ... | reverse complement strand
GAAATATTAGGAGACATTTTGGCTGCTATGGGTTTTCAGACAATCTCCCCCATTTTCACAAATTCTTCATATATTTGCAGCAGCTAATTAATAAAGTTCAAGAAAAAGCAAATGATAAAGTAAGAACTTCAAAGCAAATGATGAATTGTAAGTAAAAGTATACCCAGATGAAGTAGAGTTACAACCACTTGTATACTCAAAATGGAACTAGATATACTAACAAAAATATATAAACCGAAATTACATAGTAAAACCATTATTAATTATGTGTAAAACGATGGTAATGAAAATGTCTTTAGCTACCATGCTACTGATGTTGATCTCGATGAACGGCTTTTCGCAGAACATTGGAGTAAAGAGCAATTTGCTGTATTGGGCTACAACAACACCCAATGTCGGACTTGAAACTTCCGTGGGGAAAAAGCATACCGCTCAGGTATTCGTAGGCTTCAATCCTTGGAAGCAGTCGGGAGGTGACCAGTCCAGCCTCCGCCACTGGCTTGTGATGCCGGAATACCGCTATTGGTTCTGCCAGAACTTCAATGGCTGGTTCCTCGGTGCTCATGCTATGGGTGGACAGTTTAATGCCGGAGGCGTCAAGCTACCTTTCGGTATGTTTAAGGACTTGCGCGACCATCGCTATGAGGGATGGTACGTAGGTGGTGGTGTCACCGCTGGTTATCAGTGGCCACTTTCCAAGCACTGGAACCTGGAAACATCCATTGGCATTGGCTACGACTACATCCAGTACGACAAGTTCAAGTGTGGCAACTGTGGGGAGAAGTTAAAATCCTCTCACGATAACTATGTGGGCCCTACCAAGGCTGCCCTCTCCCTCATTTATATGTTATAACCCCTTTTAACATTAATGATCATGAAACTTTCAAGAAATACCACCTATTTATTATATGCTGCCTTATTGATGGCTCCTGCAACTGTTATGGCACAGAACTGCCATGAAGTAAAGCTGGCTGCCAACAAGATTCAGGTTAGCAATGTGCAGGTGGCGCAGCAGAATAACGCTTTGACGGTATCGATGGATCTCAACCTCGATTCGCTTAACCTTCCTACCAATACCCAGCTGGTATATACTCCTATCTTCAAGAGTCAGAAGTTGGAATATAAGTTGCCTGAGATTGTCATCAACGGAAAACGCCAGCAGATTATGTATGAACGTGGGGTAGGGAACAAACATCTGAACCTTTCGCCAAAGGCGATGGTGGTTCGCCGTAACAACAAGCAGGCACAGACCCTTAAGTATACCGCTTCCATTCCTGTGGCGGGAGTCATGAAGAACTACGATCTCAATATGCATGAAGATCTTTGTGGATGTGGCAACCTGGAGGAGGGAAATGATTTCCATCTCCGCCATCGCCGTCAGCCGCTGGCTGTCTTTGTACGTCCTGCCGTTGAGGCAATCAAGGTTCGTCATCTCGATAAACGAGCTTATATCGACTTCCCTGTCAACAAGATAGAGCTTCATGCCGACTACCGTCGCAATCCGGCTCAGTTGGACAGCATCGTAAGAACCATCAATGCCCTGAAAGATGATAAGAACCTGGAGGTGAGCGGAATCAACATTCATGGTTATGCTTCTCCTGAGAGTCCTTACAGTCATAATGACTATCTGGCAAAGAACCGTGCCAAGACCCTTACCGATTATGTTCGCCGTATGGTAGCCCTGCCAACCCAGCTCTTCACCGTTTCTTCTACGGCAGAGGATTGGGATGGTCTCCGCAACTATCTCAAGGACAGCAACCTGGAACATAAGGCTGAGATTCTGGCAATCGCCAATGATGAGAAGATGGATCCGGATGCCCGTGAGCAGAAAATCAAGAAGCTGTATCCGTCAGAGTATCGCTTCATGCTTGATACCTGGTATCCTGCCCTCCGCCATTCCGACTACCATATCACGTATAAGGTAAAGCCATTCGATGTGGCTGAGGCAAAGGAGATTATCAAGACCAAGCCACAGCAGCTCAGTCAGGAAGAGATGTTCCTGGTAGCTCAGACCTATGAGCCTGGCAGTAAGGAGTTTAACGACGTGATGGAGATTGCCGTCCGCATGTTCCCAGAGAACGAAACAGCCAATCTCAATGCAGCCAATACCCGTTTGAATGCTGGTGATGCCGATGGTGCCAAGGCTTATCTTGACAAGGCTGGCAACAGTCCTGCGGCTCAGAATGCCCGTGGTGTATACGAGGCATTGAAAGGCAATGACCAGCAGGCTCGCCATTACTTTGGCTTGGCAGCCAAGGCAGGCGTCAAGGCTGCTCAGGAGAATCTCGAAAATCTATAAGAGGTAATAAATAGGAATAAAATATTAATCAAATTAAGTATATCAATTATGAAAAAATCGTTATTGTTTTCCGCAGTATTGGCAGGTCTGATGCTCGGTTCTTGTTCAAGTAGTGATGATATCGCTGGTAGCAACACAGGTTTTAATGAGAATGGTGATGGTTTCGTTGCTGTTGCGATTAATCTTCCAACAACGAAGAGTACACCTTCACGTGTCAATGATGATTTCAAAGATGGAACTGCTGATGAGTATGAAGTAAAAAATGCTAAGCTTTTGCTTTTCAATGGTACTGATGAAGCTAGTGCAACCTTTGTGCAGGCGTATCCTCTCACATTAAGTTCTGGTGTTACTGGTGATGCTGATAAGCAAATTACAACTCATTATGAGCAAACAGTTAAGATTAGTAGTTCTGGTCTTACAAATAATATCTATGCTTTGGTAGTTTTGAATGACAATGGTCAGAACTATACAGTAGGTGATAAATTGTCTAAGGTTTTAACAGTTAGTTCTTCAACTCTTAAAGGTTCTGGCTTTTTGATGACCAATGCTCCTTTATCAACAAAGGTCGGTGCTGCTACTTTTGATGGTGAAGTTAATACTTTGGTTCCTATTAAGCCTGAAAATATTCAGAAGACTCCGGAAGCTGCAAAAACAAAGGCTGTAGATATCTCTGTAGAGCGTGTTTTGGCCAAGGTTGAAATGGGAACAGCCATGACACCAGTACAGACAACTGATTATAACGGTACAGTTACTAAAGTAACAGGTGTAAAAACAGCAGGTAAGAATCTTTATTATACTGTTACCGGTTGGGAGTTGGCAAATACCAACAAACAGACTTATTTTACTCGCAGCTGGGCCAATACAAATACCTGGGCTGGTTATCAGGCAGCAGGTTCGACTTCATTCCGATTTATTGGTACAAAGAGTTTAAATGATGATGCAGCTATTCCTACTTCTGTATTGTATCGTACATATTGGGCTATCGACCCTAATTATGATGCATTTACAGCAGATGCTTTAGAAAACTCTCAAGCTGCTTCCACTGATCAGAATAAAATAAAATATTGCTTAGAGAATACATTTAATGTTGCAAATCAGAAGATTCAAAGTACTACTTGTGCTATAGTTGGTGTTCAGTTCTTTACAGCTGATAATGATGCAGCCCCAACCAAGTATACTCCTATGACAGATTTCTATACAGTAGATTCTGATCCTACAGTTGTATATGATAAATCAAATATCGAGAAATTGATTCTTGGTAGATATGTTGCAGCAAACTCTACTGAATTGACATCACGTATAGATGGAACTGTAAGTGCACTGGATTTGTTGAAGGTAACAGAGAATTCTACTGACGCAGGAGTTGTTTCTTATACTGTAACTGCTGAGGAAAGTAGCAAATGGATTACTGGTAAAAAACCTACAACAGAAACGTTGAATGGTTGGAAGAGTAATGTAGATGTTAAGGATTTAGAGCATGTTAAGAATGGTATTAATTACTATTATGTTCCAATTCGTCATTTTGATGATACAGAAACTCCTTGGAGTGCTGATGATAAAACAACATCTTATCCTAATGCAGATGCAGAACAAAACTGGTTAGGTCGATATGGTGTGCTTCGTAATAACTGGTATGTTATCAATGTATCTGGTATCGAAGGCTTTGGATCAGCTACAATTCCTGATTTGAAGGATAATACCGATGATGATGATGATCTGAAGGAGTATATCTCTGTAAAGATCAATGTCCTCTCTTGGGCTAAGCGTACACAGGAGGCAGTTTTGGGTAAGTAATTTCTGATTATTTATTGATACAACATTTTTCATGCCCCCACCCACCTTTTCTAGGTGGGGGCATATATAATAAAGCAAATAACTACATCAGAAATAATCTGATAAACAGCTTGTTGTACAACAAGGCATCGCATCGCCAGATGCAAAGAGATGGCGATATTCGGATTCTGTCCGACACTTCATGTGATAATTATAAGATTCAATATATATAAAACGAAGAAATATATGAAAGCGCAGATTTTTAGCTTGGTGAAAAGGGGAGTGCTGGCGGTTGCTACTCTCTTGATGGTTGCCTCTTGTGATATGTGGCATACCGACACCGACGATTGTCCTATAGGAGTTTATGTCAAGTTTAAGTATGACTATAACTTGCAGCGTGCTGACATGTTCAATGATCATGTTGGGGCGGTAACCCTTTATGTCTATGATGAAAATGGAAATTTTGTGAAGAAATTCGAAGAGGCAAACTCTTTATCTGCGCTGCCTTTGAAAAATATAGACTATAAAATGCATATTACCGATCTTCAACCAGGCAAGTATCAGTTCATAGCTTTGGCTGGACAGAATGCTTATGCTGATCAGTTGAATACGCAGCGTGCAAAGTTCGTTCGTACAGAACCTGCTGTGGGCGATCAGATGGATAAATTGGAGGTAAACCTTGATAAGGTTCAGCGCAATGGTTATTATATCATTGATAACCACAAATTGCCACTCGATACCCTGTGGCATGGTAAGACAGATGCGCTGGTAGAGTATTCTGCTACCCGTCCTAACTATACCACCGTTTCGCTGGTTCGTGATACCAAGAAGATTAATGTTACCTTGCGTGAACTCAATGATCCAACCACAATGGATGTAAACAATTATACTTTTATCATTCAAGATCATAACTCACGCATCCTTTGTGACAATTCACTCGATGAGACTAATCAAGTTATCTATACTCCACATGCTGTTTGGAATACAGAAGACCGTGAAGGTTCTACCGCTGGTGATGTTAATGGTAATGAATTGGAAGGAGTAGGCAAGATAGCTCATGCCGACTTTATGACCTCCCGTCTGATTTATCACGATAAGGCAAAGGATGATGGCAAATTGATCATTGCCAACAAGGAAACAGGCAAGACTGTTGTAGATGTTGATTTACCAGATCTCTTGAGCCGAGTTCGCACCAGTGAGGAATATATGTATACTCCACAAGAGTTCTTGGATAGAGCTTATGACTATAAGTTACAGTTCTTCCTTCAAAATGGTAAGTTGAAATACGCTTACATTACTATCAGCGTGAATGCGCTTAGCTGGAGTCAGAGAATACAGTTTGAAGTACTTAACAACTAAGAGGATTATGAAGAAGTTGAAATCAATATATCTGCTTCTGCTTTCAGTTCTTGTCATCGGTGCATTCGCATCCTGCGCAGGCAGCAGCGATGATGATGACGGCAAGCCCGACGTCTTCAAGGGAGAGGCTTACTTTACTGTGCAGGTAGCTGTGGCTGGTGATACCCAAGCCACGTCTCGCGCAGCTGGTCCTCAAGGAGGTGAAGACGGTGATGGTAGAGAAACGGCTTTTGAAAACGAATATAAGGTGAACAATGTCTGTGTATTTCTTTACTCTAGCACTAAAGGCATAAGCGATGACGATGCACAGATAGAGCAGGCTTTCTATTTTGAGAAACCAACAGAGAAGCCAGGTAATACAAGATATGATAAGGTATATACGTTCGAGAAAAAGCAATGTTTACCAATCGTCGTTGCCAAGGCATATCATGTTTTGGTGGTAGCGAATGCCGGTGACATTACTTATACCTACTTGAACAAGAAATTGAGTGAACTTAGAGATGCTCATCTTCAGGCATTTGATGCTGCTTCGAATAACTTTATCATGACTTCAGAGAAGGATGCTACTACCGAGTTGACTGCTGGTGGTAATGCTACTGGTGATGGAACCGAGGCTAATCCGCTTACAGTAAATGTTGATATAGAGCGTCTAGCTGCCCGTATTGATATTGATCCAGGTGATGGTAAGTATTTTGATTCTCCAACAACTCCTGGTACTGGAACTTATGCTTTTGATGTGAAGGATGTTTCAAACAATATAGTGGGTGGCTTTGTTTTGGAGTCTATTCTCCCTTACAACAAGCTTACTTCCGGTGAGTTTTGCATTAAGCGTGTGGGGGATAAAGCGGGAACATCTCTGACCTATTTGGGAAATGAGAATACTGTTTCAGAAACCGACAAGACTGCTACAAACTATGTGATAGATCCATGGACTTCCGGTAAGAATACTGGTTCTACGCCAAGTGGTCTTTCATATAATGTTCGTAAGTTAAATGATGCAAGTTGGCCTTCTGCTAAAGGATATCTTCCTGTTAGGAAAGTTTTAGGTTCAACAAGCTCTTCTTTCTTCGTTCTTGATTATGCGATGGAGAATACTACTTTTGATAATTCAGAAGAGTATGCAACAGGACTGGTGTTTAAAGGCAAGTATTATGAACTTTCTGATTGGGATACAACCAACAAGCAACCTAAGGCGGGTGCAGCGGGTACAGATAAATACTATACCTACACCATTCGTCATAGTGATCCAACAGGTGCTGGTCCTAAAACTGCTCCTATGTATTATGGCATTGTCCGCAATAATATCTATCGTATCAAGATAGAAGGAGTAGTGGATGAGAAGAAGGGTATGGTTCTCACGATTGCTGTCAAGAAGTGGGCAAAGTATACCCATGCAGAGACTTCCATGTAATAAGACGGATAATAATGAGTAATAGATATGAATAAGATAAAAACGATAATGGCGCTGTTGGTACTGACGATGCTTGCCACCTTTACGGCTTGCTCGCCAGACGACAGTTCTATGTCTGATAATTCTGATGGAGGAAGCAAAAATGGTTATACCATTCATCTCAAGCTCTCTACTTCTGCGGCTGGCTCTATAGGTCAGGCAGCACCTCATAGCCGTACTCTTACCCCTGAGTGGGAGTCTGGTTCCGATGCAGAGAATATGAAGAGTTGGTTTGTTGTTCTTACTCAAGGTGGTAATGTGGTGCAGACTATAGAGAAAACTCAAGTTGATGCTCAGCATGCTAAGGAAGACGAAGTTACTTTGGAGAATGTTGAACCAGGAACCTATCAGGTCTATTCTTTTGCCAATATTGATAAATCACAGTTGGGTACGTTGACCAACGGCTCTGCTGTTGATTTTAAGAACATGAAATATAAGATGAATGGCAATGGCTTCGATGCTACTATTTCTAGTATTCCTATGAGTAATGAGCAGACGCTTACTGTAAAACAAGATGGAACAACTGATAAGAATAAGCTTTGGGTAGTAAGAATGCTGGCGAAGGTTACTCTTCAATTTAAGAATCCAAGTACTACTGCTTTGGAAATCAAAGAAATTACGTTGAGTGATGTAACCTCAAATCCTTCAACTACCGTCAATACAGATGGTAATATCATGTTGTTGCCAAATCATTCTGATGCAGATAATGATCAAGTTGTATGCATTCCAAATCTGGTAAGGCAGGCTGCAACGGAGAATTATACTTATAAGCTGACTAAGACAATACCAGCGAAGGTAGATAAATACGAAACAGAGAATGAGATTTCATTCTATGTGAATGAAAGCGCAGCGGGCAATACTTCCAAGTATTTCATCATCAACCTGAATACTTCAGCAGGAGTCAAGCGTTACGCCCTGTTCCAGGATTGGAAAACGATAGCTCGAAACGACCATCACATTCTCCCAATCTCATTAGATGATTACAAGTTGAAGTTTGATGTTCAGTCCTTCACAGCCATCGGTCTCTATCCATCCATAAGAGATAACGGAACCACTCTTTCCTACACCTGTTATTACCCGGAAGAGGAATTCCATATCCAGCCAAAGGTAGTGCATGCCGATGATACCGATGTGTCTGGAACCATCGATTATGCCAATGTAAAATGGGAGTTAATCCAAGAAAAGGGTATGGATGATGCCAAAGCTGCAGAAACGAATGCCATGTTGGTATTTAAAACTCCTCTTCCTAAATGGACTCCATCCACTGGCTATTTTGAAGGTACCTTCAATGATGACAAGGCCGACAAACAGAGCGCCCTCTATCAGGTCACAGTCCCTGTACCGGGTGAAACGAGCAAGTCTCTTATATACAAGATACTTTTCACCAAGGATTTAAGCAGTTATGCTGCTCGTAAACATTATACACGTAAATACTATCGCTATGAATAAGATTAAAAACATATATCGTACTCTCATCCTCCTCCTTTCATTGGTATTAATGCCAGTGGAAGGATGGGGAGAAACTGCTGTATTGACAAAAGATAATGGCTATTATAAACTTGATCTAAAGAATGCGTATTTGGATGCAAACAATAATAGCTATAAATATACATATTTCTTTATTGAATTTATTGATAAATCAGAAAAAATAATAGATATAGCTTCTTGGAGTATTAAAAAACAGCAATGGTTTCCTAATATTGGCAATTCTACAACAACTGATTGGTTTTATTATATTCAGGGGAATCGTGTTTTTTTTGATGGTAGCAAAGGGGCTGCAAATACTTGGGGGATGAGTACTTTGTATTTTACTCCTCCAACTGATGTAAATCTTGAAGGAGCAAAGATTGTTCTTCATCTTTCTAATGATAAAGGACTCTTAACTGATGCTACCAAAGAACAGGCAACATATACTTATAATATTCGTTTGGCAGAAAACTTGACAGATTATTCTGTGAAGGAAGCCAGCGAGCCAACTAATGTTATAAGTAAGAAATATGTTGTTGATCAAAAAAATGCACAAGCAAGTGTAACATTAGATATGAATGATGTCAAGTATATGCGTTGGCAAGTACTTGATAAAGATGGTTCTGTAATAAGTTCTGTTAGTTCCTTTTTGACTGGAGTAACTGCAACTTATCAGGTTGTTAAGGATAAATATGTTTGGGCAAAGTTTGATAGCTGGGAGCCAAATAATATAGCACAGGAATCAGACCGTACTGTAACTTTTAATTTGCCTTCAGGTAAAACGTGGGATGATGGTTATCAGGTGGTTTGTTATTGGGCAACAGATAAGTCTGATGGAGATTTTTATTCTGATGGAAGTAAAGCCTATTTCTTCCAAGAGCCAACTCTTTCTGGCAAGTGTGTTTTCTCTTTTATGTCTACGTCGGCTGCAGAATCTGCTACGTTTATTCCTAATACAAGTAGCAATATCCAAAAGAATACCGAGATTAAAGCTACTACAGAGTACTCTTTTTCTGTAACTATGCCTAATACTGCGAAATATATGCGCTGGTATGTAGCTGATAAGGATGGTAAAGTAGTAAATATTAATGGTTGGTCTGCTAGTGGCTCTAGCTCATCTTATAAACAAAAAGATAACTATTATATATGGTATAATAATGATAATGAAACGACGACAAGTGACGAACGAAAGATGACCTTCACTCGTCCAAGTGATATTTCTTGGACTGATGGTTATCAGGTGGTTTGTGCCTGGGCATCAAGTTCAGATGGTTCTGACATTCTCTATGATAATAACAACAATTATTATCTCTTGAAAGAGCCAAATCTTAGTGGCTTGTATGTTACTACATTTACAACTGCAGAGCAGATAAAGAGTAAAGATCTTACTTTGAGCAGTTTGTCAAAAACAGCAGTTGATGAGTCTGATGTATATATGGTAAATGACGGCATTGAGCAGGTAACTGTTACAATACCAAAGCATAGTGTAAAGTATGTACGTTGGCAGCTCATTGACATGACTACCGGTAAGACTGTGGACGCAGTGGGTGAAGATGGTAATTTGATATTGAACAACTCCAACAACTCCAACTTTACCAATAGAAAGAAGGGAAGTTTTGTTTATTACAATGCAACTTCTTCTTCAGATCAGTCTGTAAGACAGGTAACTTTTGATAAGTCACAGGTTACTGGTGCTGGCGAATGGAGTAACTATCAATTAAAGGCGGTTTGGACCGATAATGTAGATGGTATTGACGCCCCAACTTTGGATTCCAAGCCATTTATTGTGGCAGAACCTTCTGTACTACAAGGTGCTTATACCGTTAATTTTAAGACTGTAGCTCAGGCACCTGCTGATCTGAAACTGTCTTCAGCATTGTCATCTAATGTAATTAATGAGTCTGATAACTTTGCAGTCTCTGGCAGTAAGGTTACTGTTACTGTGCCTACTCACTACCTCCGTTATATCCGTTGGCAGGTGATTGATAAGACTACAGGTAAGGTGATTGAAGCTTTGCCAGATGGTACATTGAGTAGTTCTTCAACTTATAATAGAGGTAAGGGCAATTATATAGGCTATTCTGAGACTTCTGTAAGCGATGAAAATCTCAGAACGATTACTTTTGATAAGTCTAAATTGAGTACTCCTGGTGATTGGAAGAATTACCAGTTGAAAGCTGTATGGACAAATGACGTCACAGGTATGACATCTTATATCAAAACTGATGGTACAAGATATGTTGTATCTGAACCATCTGTCATGCAGGGTGTTTATACGGTATCATTTGCAGACAAGAGTGCTGTAGGTACATTGGTTACTTCTCCTGATCCAACAACAACAGTTAAGGAGGTAGATGGAGTTTTGATAAATAATGCCAAAAAGCAGATAAATGTCAACTTAAATCATAAGCTGGATGAAATTCTGTCAGTTCTTGGAAAGTCTTCAGTAAGCGAGCTGGGTAATCTCTATATTCGCTGGACTGTTACTGACGATGCAGGTAATAGCTTCAAGACTAATGGTTTAGGAATATCAAGCAAGAAATATAATGACTTTAGCAATAAGTATTTTAATGTCTTGACGAAAGACCCAAGTAGCGAATTGTCTGACTTGTTGAAAGTATCCTTTGCACCAACTACTGAGCTTGATAAATTTGATATAAAAAAGGTTACCAATATCTCTTGTGTCATCACAGATGATATAGAGGGATTGACTGAGACGGAGGGAATCGTAACAAAAGAGCCTACTAGCCTGAAGTTGAAATATCAGGTAAATATCGTAGACCCTACTAAGGTGCCATTTCGTCATTACAAGGGTTATGCCAATGCAGATGGAGATTATGAGGTAATTAATAAATCGAAGAATCAGTTGCGCCAGAAGGTGTCTACATGGGAGTATACCTATGTTGTTGATAATGCTGACCATAAGACTGTGTCTCTTATGTTGCCTATACAGAAATTCGAATCCTCTGGTGACGCATTGGAGCCTTTAGGTTATTTCAGATGGTATAATTATGATACAGATAATGCATCAGCAAACTTATCTGTAGAGGGATCTTCTTCTCTATTGAATTCTGTAAAAGATGCAGATAATGTAGATAAGGGATTGATGGCTTTCAATTTGATGCAGCATGCTATACAGTCAACAGTTGGTGTAAAGTATACTCGTCCTAGTGACCCAAATTGGAAGGGTGAAACTATTGCTTGTGACGTAAGCCGCTACATTGATGGAATAGATGCTACTGGAACCTATATGGAACATGAACCAACCTTATCCATCAGATACATTTTCCATATTATTCCGTCTACGCAAATGGCTGAAATTCTCAAGGAAAATCTTGTAAATGATAGCAAGGACCTTACGTTTGAGGATAATAAGAATGTAACGGTAGGATTTATGAATGATAACTCGAAGATGACTTTGCGATTGGATTTTGTAGATCCTAAAATGTATTATTTCTATCCAGTTACCAATACTAATAAGCATGTATATTATCCTGCCGGTTCAACAGAAGCAGATACAAATACAATTATCGCTCAACGTAAGATTACGAAAGCAGACTTTTCTTCTGGTATCAAGAAGGCTGCCACGATAGAATGGCGAGCATATAATGGTACCAGAGACAAGATGTGTATTCTTGGAGCAGGTAACGTTCCTGATTTCCCACGTTTCTTTGATTTGAGCATAAGTCTTCTGAATGGTGCAACTTGGACTGATTTGGATGGTGGTACTACTACCAAACCAACCTTTAATCCAGGTGATCACTTTTACGTAGTGGCTTATGTTAAGGATGAGACTGGGAATTTTAGTAGCCCAATGGCCAATTTCAGTATACGATACTTCCGTTTCTATCCAAAGACTTTCGAAGAAATGGGTGCTGATGATGTGACTCGCCAAATATCTTATCTTGACGAGAACTATAACAATATGGCTGTTGTCTCTTTTGATAATGATAGTCCAGAACAAACATTGTCTGCGCCTACAAGTCCTGATGATAATCAAAGTAAGAATCCGTCATCATGGAACAAGCGCAGTTATGGTTTCGTTTATAAGGATTTGATAGATAAAAGTGCAAATAAGAATGGCGACAGTAATGTATATTATAATACCAAACATTCTCCTCAGCATGGTGAATATGGTATTTATAAGACGGCCAATGTTAATGGTATTTCTGGTGATGGTAGTTTTGCCTCTGGTACAGATGGCTACATGTGGTATTCGGGGAAAGAACTGCATGATAGAACTTACGCGCTTACAGGAAAATCTCAGTCGGGTTCCTTCCTTTATGTAGATGCTTCTGATGAAAGCCGTACCATCGCTTCTGCTGAGTTTACTGCAAGTCTTTGTACTGGTCAGCAGATGGCATTTAGTGCCTGTATTGCTGATATGACAACGCAAACCGTTAAACCACAGATTATGTTTAGGTTATTTGGTTTGGAGAAAGATGAGTTTGGCAACATAAAGAACAAGAAGTTGTTACATTCTTTCTCTTCCGGTGCATTTGGCACAAACCGTCTTAGTTCTGAAGAGGCAAAATGGTATCAGGTGTATGGTAAGATTACGATTCAGCAAGATGAACAAGTAGAAAAGTATTCTGACTTCCGTATCGAAATAGATAACTATAGTAAGGGTACCATAGGTGCAGACTATGCCGTTGATGATATCCGTATATATTTAAAGCCAGCTAAGGTTGAAATCTATCAGGACCGACCAGCCTGCGGTGAAACGAGTACAGGTAGCATCAAGTTGAAGATACGTGCCATTCACGAAACTTTGAATGCTATACTTAACCATAAGGATACGAAGATTCATTACCGTTTAGTGAACGAAGATGGTTCCCCTGTTACAGGAGAAGGTCTTTACAACTATTGGTTAAAAGGACCTGATGATGCTACAGCTAAAGAAATTAAGACGACCAAGAGCTATGCATCTGTTGATGTCTTTGATTCAGAGGAAAACTGTGCAAAGTATGAAATTGATGGTGTCAACATGATAGAAAAAGATGCTGATGGTGAAACCTATATCATCCTGGCTAATCATCCTTTCAAACTCACAAAGGGTAAGAAGTATTATGTCTCCGTATGTGCTGATAGTAATCCAGATGCACCAGATGCCAATTGGGGTAAACCTTCTGATGTCTGCTCTATCTATAGTGCTATATTTGAGATGATTGGTCAGACACCAATGATTACTGATACAGATGGTAAAGTCATTACAGAGTATCGTGTGAATTGTACTGATTCTGACCCTAAGGTTACGCTAAAGGGAAGTCTTACAACTATTGACCCTAATACTGGCGAGAAGATTACGCTTACTGGTGTGCCATTCTTGTGGTATATTGATGACAGCAGTACGCCTGTCTATGCAACACCATCAACAACCATTGAGATACCTGTTAGCAAAATAGGATATGGTGCTCATAAAATTTATATGAACCCAAAAACGGCTGAAACAAATGCTGATGGGGAAATGGTATTTACTGTTGGTAGCGTCAAATATCTGATGTGTACAGAGAAAATTGCTGTGCCTCTGCGTATTGCTAAAGATGGTCCGCAGCTAAACTTCGGATTCAATGATGTGGATTATCCATTTAAAGATAACAGCTACGAAGCTTCATTGCGTATCGGATTGCCACAGATAAAGAAGTTATTGGAAAAAACTTCCCAGGGTTATCTCCAGGTACCATTGCATAGCGCAAGCTATAAGACTGGTGTCGAAGATAAGACTTTGACATTCATTGATGATAGTAAGACTGGTGCAGGTAAGACTTCTGCAGATGTCTATGTTGCTACAACCAATGACCCTCTATGGGATGCTTCTTTATTGAATAAATCTGTTGCAACATTGAGTTCTAGCACTCTTTCTGAAATCGTGCCAGGTGTGCAGTCTACCCTCGACCTCAAGTTCTCTGACGCTGCCGTAGAGAATTTCCATGAGGGATACTACTACGAGCTTAGATTCGCCTTCGAGCAGAAAGCAGTAGCAACAGGTGGAACAAGCTGCCCGGGCGAGTCTTATCTCAAGGTGAAGATAGTACCGGAGTTCATTACATGGACTCCTACTGCCGATGGCGGTATGAATGCCAACTGGAATAATGATGATAACTGGCATCGCTCTTCATCTACAGAATTGTATGATAATGAGTATACTGATTATCAGACTTATGGCAGTACAACATCTGCGGCAGCAAGTTCTTCGAAGATAGAGATCCCAACGCTGAACAGCTATGTGCCAATGAAGTTTACCAAGGTTACTATTGCCAATCTGAATGGTTTGCCATTCCCTGACCTCGGCAATATCGTTTATCGTAGTACCAATAAGATTGCTACCAAGCTGACTAATGGTAAGGGTAACGAGGCTACAAAGTATATCCAGTATGACATCATGGCGTTCTGGAATGAGGCTGATACAGAAAAGGGATTGGATACAGAAGGTAATCTGAAGTGCGAGAAGTTCTATGGCAATACCTGCCATCAGATTTACTTCAAGCCTCAGGGCGAGCTTCGTGACCAGTGCTATCTGATATATGACAAGGCTTGGGTAGAAAAGGAGCTGGTGCCTAACAAGTGGTACACCATGGCTTCGCCTCTGCAGTATATCTACGCAGGTGATATGTATGTACCGGCAGAGGATGGACGACAGGAAACCAAGGCGTTTACGGATATCAACTTTGATGATAAGGCTGCTGATGGTACTACTGCTGCGTATAGCCGGAGCAAGTATCCGGTTTATCAGAGAGCTTGGATGAAGAGTGATGTGAAGGAAATCACACCTAAGAGTGATTATCCTGCATTTCATTACCCAAGTGTAGTAGCTCCAGAAAATGTTGATATGAATCTCGGCTACTGGAGCCATGTATATAATAAGGTGGACGAGAGCTATGCCGCAGATGGAACCTTCGGTGGCTTCTCTATCAAGGCGGGTAATGCGCTCTTGCCAAAGGATCAGACTAAGAAGGCACTCCTCCGTTTGCCGAAGGCTGATACTAGCTATCAGTACTACGATTATGATGGATCAACAACTTCTGGTGGTAAATCAGCCAACGTTGAAAAGGGCAATGGTCATGGCAAACTTCTCGTTGCTTTCAATAACGATGAGAAGCATCTCGCAGAGAAGACTCAGACCTTGGGAGATGGTAACAACAGCGGTTTCTATCTCGTGGCTAATCCATATACCTGCTCTATCTCTCTGAAGAAGTTCTTCGAGGTCAATACTGGTTTGCAGAACGCTATTTGGATTGTAGAGAATGGTGAGGTAAAGGCAATTTCTTCTACAGAATTGGATAAGCAGAACTATGCTATCCAGCCTACCCAGTCGTTCTTTGTTAAGAAGAATGATGGCGCAACGGTTACAGATGTAAGATTCACTTCTACGATGTGTATAGACCGCACCATTACTCCTGGTCTGTTGATGGCATCTGATTATGTAAAGACTGTAGAGGTAGAAACTGAGAATTCCAACGGCCAGACCTCAAAGGCACGCATTGCCTTGCGTCAGGAGGCTTCTGCCGACTATGATGACGAGGAGGACGTTGACCTCTTGTACGATCTGAACCTCAAGGATATTCCGCAGGTTTATACCGTGGCTGGTTCTCAGGCTGTGGCTGTAAATGCTACTCCTAAGATTGAATGGATGCCAATGGGTGTCATCATGGAGAATGGGGAGAAGAACGAAAGGGTAAACCTTGACTTCAAGGGCGTTGCCAAGCTCGATGCTCCGCTTTATCTCTATGATGCTGCCAACGGACAGTATACCGAACTGCAGGATGGCAATGAGGTGAGCATTCAGGCGAACGAGCATGGCAGATACTTCCTGACCCAGACTCGTGGTACTACCGGTATCCAGCAGATTGAGGCTGAGGCTGAAAGTAATCAGTTGAAGGTTTATTCACCTGCTGCGGGCATGATTGTTGTATCTGCCCTGAATGGTGAGAAGTTGGGTAGGGTAGAGGTATTTACCTTGGATGGCAAGATGGTTCACAGTTATCAGTTGCCTGATAAGCAGAGAATGATTCTCCGTGTTCCATCCGGAGTATATATCGTAAAGGCATCCACCCAGTCCTGTGCTCAGGCTAAGGGACAGAAGGTTGCCGTAAGATAGGAGAAGCTTGGTTTGACAAGTTTATAATAGTTGATAAAAAACAAAAAGAGGGTGTATCATGAATTTATGATGCACCCTCTTTTATTCGTATATTAAAGATATATTGTCGGAAAAGACAGGATATATTTCTGAGTTATTTAGTATCTCCGGCCGCACAACAGCTGTTGTGCGCTTGCATAACAGCTGATATGAGCTCGCACAACAGCTGATGTGCATGCGTTGCCCAACTGTTATGCATCAAGTTTTATCTGTTCTTGTAAATCATCTAATTTCTTGTTCATTTTATCTTCCCATTCTTGTTTGCGCTTTTTCTCCCGACGCATAGCTGCCAAGAAGGTTTCTCTTGTAAATAAAACATTGTCTGTCATAATCTTTGTCTTTAAACGTAAATCTGCCTGCAAATATACGCTGTTTTTTTGTAATCTCCAAACTTTTCCTGACTTTTTTCTTCCTTCTCTATATGAACAAATCCTTCTTCGGCATATCTGCCATGAACTGCTTGCGGAGCTTCTCAAAGAATGCCATGGTGTCGTTGCTGAAGCCGTGACCCTTCCAGGTGGAGGTGTTGGTGATGAGAATCCAGCACTGACCATCGGGGTACTTCAGGACAATGGCAGAGGTGCCGGCAAGAGAACCGGTACGAATCCACGGACGATTGCTCTTTGGGGTGTAGTTCCAACCGATGGAATACTGATGGTCGGGCTGCTCGGTGGTCATAAACTGGATGCTCTTCTGGCTGAGAATGTCCTTGACATGAGGCAGACCGTCGATGCTGGCGATGAGACGGCTCAGTTCGGCTGCTGAACCACACCATGCTCCGGCACCAGAGAGGCGTGGAAGGTCGGTATCGCCATAACACTTTTCTACCATTCTGCCACTGTTGTTGTATTCATATACCGGGATGCTGCCCTGGTGCATGTAATACTTCGTCTCGTTAGGACGGCGGTCCTTGTAGTAGGTGCCGGCAATATGCATGTCGTAGCATCCGGCAGGCTGGAGCACGTACTTCTGCATGAAGTTCTCGTACTTCATTCTGCTCTTCTTCTCGATAATCATCGAGAGAATCATGTAGCCCAGATTGCTGTAGCATTTGCCCTCGCCCGGCGTATAACCCAGATGGCGCTTCAGGAGAATCTTGAGCAGGGTCTTATGGTCTGGAGGCGTGGTGAGGCGGTTCTGCATCATGATGTAGCGGGTAGAGGATACCGGGTCGCCGGCATAGTTGTTGAAACCTGCCTGATGGCGCAGCAGCTGTTCTACGGTGATGTTGTAGTAGCGCTGGTCCTTGATACTGTTATTGTAGGTGGTATCGTTCAGGATTCCCTTCGGTCCGAATACCTTCTCGTTCATCTTGAGCTTCTTCATCTCCTGCAGTTTCATGATGCCTACAGCAGTGATGAGCTTGGAAATGGAAGCGAAGCGCATCAGCATGTTCGGTTCCATTCGGATGCCCCTCTCCTTGTCTGCCCATCCGAAACCGCGGGCATAGAGCAGGGAGTCGTTGCGGGTGATGACGAGCTGTGCACCGTTGATTTCCCATCGCTTGAGGTATCTCTCCACGAGCGAATCCATCTTGTGATATTCCTTTCCCTCGGTGAGGGCATTGCTGATGGAATCGTTGATATGCGCCTTGGGGAGCGTATCCTTTGCCTTCTCCTTATCCAAAGATGAGGTGCAGCGCGATACGCAACTATGTGTAGACCATGCGACGATGGCCGTGAATGTGAGCAATATGATAGCTATTCTTTTCTTTCTGAGTCTTCTTGCCATATTTATTGATGATGTTTTTTACAGTTTACGGCTTGCAAAGATACTGCAATCTGATGAAACGGCAAAAAAAATAAAGTTAAACATCTTCAAACATGAACGGTTAAGCAGATTTTTATGTATCTTTGCACCGTAGAAATACTTGAACAGGTAAATGAAAAAGATTATTAAAAGGATATTCAGATCCTTCTTATATATAATAGGTATGGCAGGGCTTGCTCTCTTGCCCGACATCTGGCTCTGGCATCTGGGAGTGAGCGGGTGGCCTTTGGCGCTAGCCATTCTATGGTGGGTGCCTTCCTTGCTGCTTCTACTAGCAGAGGTAGGGCTGCAGATGGGCTTCTTTCATAAGCTCTCCGTCCGCATCCTCTTCACTACGATTCTGTTTTCGGTGATGCCCAAGGTGGTGTTCATCCTCTTCGATTTCATGATGCCGTGGTTCTTTGCTCTCCTTCCGGCGCTGGCGCTGATGGGATGGTTTGCCTTCGGATTCATTGAGGGCTGGAAGCGGTTGGAGATACGGTACATAACCTATGAATCGCCCGACCTTCCACCTTACTTTGACGGTTACCGTCTGTTGCATTTCACTGATTTTCATCTGGGTTCTTTCCCGAAGGATAGTGACTTCGTACAGAAGGTGGTGGATGCAGCCAATAATGAGGAACCGGACATGATGCTCTTTACGGGCGATCTGGTGAACAATGATGCCAGGGAGGTGGAGCCTTATCTGGAAACGCTGAAACAGCTGCATGCCCACGATGGCATCTTCTCGGTATGGGGAAACCATGATTACTGCGAGTATGGCAACAATCACACGATAGCAGGACTGAGAAACAACTGGAAGCTGCTCTATAACTATCAATGCCAGTTGGGGTGGCATCAGTTGATGAACGATCATTTCACCGTGAGTCATGGTATGGCTTCCATCGATATCATCGGTGTGGAGAATGCGGGGCAGCCTCCTTTCAGTAACCGCAGCAAGTTGCCGAAGGCGATGAAGGGACTGAAGAAGGAAGGGTTCAAGATTCTGCTGACCCATGATCCGCATCACTGGCGCAGAGAGGTATGGGACAGACCTATCCAGCTGACACTGGCAGGGCATACACATGCGGGACAGTTGCAGATAGGCAAGTGGACACCAGCCCGCATGGCATTCAAGGAGTGGGGTGGTGTTTATCGCAAAGGCAGTCAGATGCTGAACGTTTCATCGGGTATTGGCGGCTCCTTCCCGTTCCGATTGGGAGCATGGCCAGAAATGACTGTAATAACGTTAAAAAGAACTTTAAAATGACCTCATGTTGTTAATTATTTTTAAATACTCTCTTAAAACATTAGGTTTTAAATAAATATCTGCTGAAATTTTTGCTGATACGAACAAAAATAGTATCTTTGCACTAGTTTTCGCATATATTTGGGCAAATGGGGGGTGTCGAGACGACTGTACTCCATTTGTTTTTTTTTATGCCTCCCCAAATATCCCTTTTCTCCTCTCTTTATTTCCAGTGAAATGGAAGAGTATTCAGCATGAATACTAATCATAAAGTTCCAAGTTTCAAGTTCAAAGTAAAAAGTTCCAAGTAAAATGAAGATTCCAGTAGAAGAACAATATAAATTCGTGAAGTTATCGCTTCCTGATGGTAGCAAGGCTGAAGGTCATGATGTGTTGCTGCATGCCTGCTGTGCGCCTTGTTCGTCAGCGATTGTAGAGTGTATGCTTCGCAACGGCATGAAGCCGACGGTATATTTCAGCAACAGTAACATTTATCCCTTACAGGAGTTTGAAATTCGCAAGCACGAGCTGATGCGCTTCCTGGAAGCGCAGGGGGTTCCGTATGTGGAGGATGAGTATGATCATGAGGAATGGTTGGCTACCATCAAGGGTTTGGAGCTGGAGCCTGAAAGGGGAAGCCGTTGCTCGATGTGTTTCCGGTATCGTTTGACGCATGCGGCTAGGTATGCTCAGGAGCATGGCTTTCATCTGCTTACTACTACCTTGGCTTCTTCCCGGTGGAAGAATATCCAGCAGATAGATGCAGCCGGACATCTCGCCGTAGAAGGTTGCCCGGACGTTGAGTGGTGGGATATGAATTGGAGAAAGGGCGGTTTGCAGAATCGCCGTGGAGAATTATTGAAAGAGAATGAATTCTACAACCAATTGTATTGCGGTTGTGAATTCAGCATGAGATAAAGTGTTTTTCTGCGCAGGGATTTTAGGCACGGATTACACAGATTACACGGATTAATGACATTCATGATAAATCCGTGTAATCTGTGTAGTCCGTGCCTTTTCTATATTCTAGGCTAGATGCCTATTTAAGAAAGGCCTGTGATTTCACCGTTAACCACATCGATACGCTCAGCCTGTGGGCTCTTTGGCAAACCTGGCATACGCATGATAGGACCGGCGATGACTACGATCATTTCTGCACCCATGTTCAGGGTGATGTCGCGAACGTGGAGTTCGAAGCCTTCTGTTGGACCGTAAGCCTTAGCATCGGTAGAGAAGCTGTATTGGGTCTTGGCAATACAGATAGGGAACTTCTCTGCACCCAACTTCTTGATCTCGTCAATCATAGCCTTTGCAGAATCGCTCATGGTTACGCTGCCGGCACCATAGAGATTGAACGCAACCTTCTCAATCTTCTCTTCTACAGAATCTTCGTCAGCATAAGTGAAATAGAGTGGAGCAGATGGACGCTCATCGATGGTCTTTACTACGAGCTCTGCCAATTCCATCGCACCCTTGCCACCTTCGGCGAAGGCACTGTTGACAGCGAATCCACAACCCATCTCCTCACAGTGCTTGCGCAATACCTCAATCTCCTCGTCGGTATCAGTAGCAAACTTGTTGAAGGCGATGACAACGGTCTGACCAAAGCTCTGAAGGTTCTTCACGTGCTTGTCGAGGTTCCAGTAACCAGCTTCCATTCCTGCAACGTTAGGCTGCTTGATATCTTCCAGAGCTACGCCACCGTGCATCTTCAATGCCTGGAGAGTAACAACAAGAACGGTAAGGTCTGGCTGCAAACCAGTCTTGCGGCACTTGATGTTGTAGAACTTCTCTGCACCGAGATCTGCACCGAATCCTGCCTCAGTGATGGCATAGTCGCCATACTCGAGAGCTGCTGCTGTAGCCATCACAGAGTTACAGCCATGAGCGATGTTGGCGAAAGGACCGCAGTGAACGAAAGCAGGAGTTCCCTCTGTGGTCTGAACCAGGTTTGGCTTCAGGGCATCGAGGAGGAGGGCAACAATACTGCCACCTACACCCATATCCTTGACGGTGAATGGTTTGTCATCCTCAGTGATGCCGAGGAGAATATTGTCGATGCGACGACGGAGATCGTCTACACTTGTTGCGAAACACATGATAGCCATGATTTCAGAAGCAGGAGTGATATCGAATCCAGCCTCTGTCTCGATGCCGTTCTTATCGCCGATACCGGTGATGATGCGACGGAGACCACGGTCGTTGACGTCCATTACTCGGCGCCAGAGAATCTTCTTGAGCTTGAATCCCTCTGCCTCGTGCTGGAAACGGTAGTTGTCCAGGAGGGCAGCAATCATGTTGTTGGCCTCTGTGATGGCATGGAAGTCGCCAGTGAAATGGAGGTTGATCTTATCCATAGGCAAAACCTGTGCATAACCGCCACCGGCAGCACCACCCTTCATGCCGAAGCAAGGACCGAGAGAAGGCTCGCGCAATGCAACAACTGCCTTCTTGCCAATCTTCTGCATACCGAGGGCGAGACCCACGGATACGGTGGTCTTTCCATTACCAGCCTTAGTAGGACTGATAGCGGTAACGAGGATAAGATGATGGTTCTTAAACTTGTTTCTGTCAATTTTGTCCGTAGTAATCTTAGCGATGTAACGGCCGTAGTTTTCTACTTGGTCTTCATGGATTCCAAGTTCTGCTGCCACTTCATTGATAGGGCGCAATTTTACTGATTTAGCTATTTCAATATCTGTCAACATAAAAAATGTATTTGTATTTTGCTGCAAAGGTACGCAAAAGTATTCACATAATGGCAAATCAATGTATAAAAAAACAAAAAGTGGGGGAGAAGGAGTTTATTATATACTAAAAAAGGAGTTTTAATATAAACGAAAAAAGAGGCAGATTCACATCTACCTCTTTTTTGCAATCTAACTAACTTTCTATTCTCCAATAGAAATACTACATTTTAAACTATATGTGTTAATTTTCCACAGTCAGCCTGTGGCTGACCAAACCTATGAACTTATCTTTTTATTTTCTAACGTAGAGCTTAAAGCCCTTGACGCTGCCCGGTGCACCCTGCTCGGCACGTGGCAAGTACTCGAAAGCTGAAATGGTAACCTCCTTACCCATATCCACGATTCCCAGATGTGGGAAGTTGGCGCCCTTCTCGGTCTGCCAATAGGTGCTCTCCTGGAGGTCGAACATCTTGTCGAGAGTTGAGTTACCCTTCTCGCTGTCTGCGTAGTAAGCCACCCAGTTGTTGCGGTCGATGCGGTTGCCCTGTGCATCCTGGAGATAAAACTCGGCGATGGCAATCTGGCTGTCACCGCTCTGGCTGCTTTCTGCCTGGATGGCGAAGTAGCGACCGGTTACAGGCTTGTCGAGCTTGATGGTCTGCCAGCCGTTACCAGCCTTGAACTCGCCCTTCAATACAGGAGTCTCTGAATTGAGATCCATGCGATGACCAGGCTCGTTGTGCTTGTTGCTCTTTTCGAGATTCAGCTTGTCAAGCTCCGGATGATCCTGGCAGAAGGCGGTAGGAGCCACGGTAGAACCTGGCTTGCCTGCTTCACCCTTAGGACCTACAACGTCGAGAACAATCACCTCGTTCTTGCCCTTCTTCAACCAGCAACCCGGGAGATAGAGGGTCTGCTGAGGACCAATCTGCCAGAAGCGGCCGAGGGCATGACCGTTTACGTAAACCTGACCCTTGCCGAATGCCTCCATATTAATAAAGGTGTCGCCCACCTTCTTCAGGTTGAAGTAGCCGCGATAGTAACCCGCCTTGGTCTGGAGACCGCGCATCTTGTTGGTTGGCATGGCGAGTGCCTTCACTGCCGTCTGGTAGTCATCAGCGATGCTGCTGTTGTTCCATCGGGTAGGGGTGAGGGCAAGTTCGCAATCCTCCTTCTGAGTAGTGAGGGTTACGTTGCCGATGATACCCTTGTAGTCTTTGATGGCACGACCGAAGTTGATTCTTCCCATACCTTCTACCACGATGGTGAGCTGTGCACCCTGTGGCATGGCTGGCAATTCGAGTGATTTCTCATTCTTCACACGGTCTATCTTGCCAACATATTTTCCGTTCACATATACCTGGGCAAAGTCGTGGAACTCGCCGGTCAGGGTTGATGTACTTTCGATGGCTGGAATGGTAGTCTCGTAAACCATGGTGCCCCATCCCATGTCCATATCCTCGAAGCATTGAGGAGCATGGGTTTCCTTCGCCTTTCCGATACCGTAGCTCAGAGGCTTGTACTCGGTAAACTTGAATTCTGGCACCTTGATGATCTGCATCGGAGCCTTAGGCACGGCTGGCAACTTCTTGCCGTCGTTGTATTTCGCCATCATCTTCTGCAGTTCGTAGAACTTAGGAGTAGCCAATCCCCATTCGTTGATAGGGGCATCGTAATCGTAGCTGGTTACGTCTGGCTGGAAACCTGGAGAGTTGGCACCTGCCCAATGGCCGAAGCTGGTTCCGCCGTGGGTCATATATAGAGAGAAGCTGATGCCTTTGCTCAGCATCTCGTCCATTCCTTCTACCATATCCTTGGCAGGACGGGTTTCGTGGCGTGCTCCCCACTTGTCGAACCAGCCGCTCCAGAACTCAGAGCACATCTTTGGGGCGTTAGGACGAACCTCGCCGAGACGCTTAAACTGCTGGTCGATGTTGGCACCTGTACCGAAGTTCATGGTCCAGGTAAGGTCATCGAGACCATTGTTCAGGAAGTTGGATGACCAGTCGCACTGGAAGAGGCTCACCTTGTCGAAGCCACTCTTGCGAACGATGTCACGGATAGCACTTACGTATGGCTTGTCCTTTCCGTAAGAACCATATTCATTCTCCACCTGAACCATGATGATAGGGCCACCATTCTGGATAGTGAGTGGAGCCAGCTGCTTGCCTACTTCCTTCTCGAATATTTCTACACGCTGCATGAAGTAAGGGTCCTGCTCACGAAGCCGGATGTCCTTCTTCTTGAGGAGCCACCAAGGCAGACCGCCCATTTCCCATTCAGCACAAACGTATGGACCCGGGCGAACGATGACATACATGCCGTTCTTCTGGGCGAGGCGGCAGAAAGCAGCCACATCGTTGTTGCCTGTGAAGTCGAATTTGCCTTCCTCCTGCTCATGGATATTCCAGAACACATAGAGGCAGACGGTATTCATGCCAAGAGCCTTGCACATCTTGATGCGATGCTCCCAGTAGGCACGAGGAATACGAGGGTAGTGCAACTCGGCAGCCTTAACCACGAAAGGTTTGCCATTGAGAAGGAATGTCTTGTCGCCGGTAGTGAAGGTGCCACCTTTCTGTGCAGCCATCATCTGGGCCGGTGCCAGTGCCAATAGCGAGGCAAAGGCTAATGTCTTGATTGTATGATTCCAATTCATGTTCATGTATTGTTATTCTATGATAATCTTTACATTGTTATTTGTTTCATTTCGACTGCAAAGGTATGCATTATTTATCAAACAGAAGGGTATAAAATATTATTTAATGGGGACAAATCGATAAAACCCCCTTATTTGCTCATTTTTCCCAGTCATTTGAATGAACATTTGTTACCTTTGCACATTCAATATCTTTTGTGCAGAAACTGTACTCATAAATGATGATTTTAGTGTAAAGAGGATAAAATCTTTGTGATTTCTGCTTGGATTTCGTTTTTTTGTAGTACCTTTGCATCGAAATTATCGATAGCCGGATTTTATATAATATATAAAAGGTATAAGGATTCAGCTGATAACAAGAAACAGTGTGTACAAAATATATAATTAATTATTAACTTATTAAGGATATCAAAATGATGAAAACAGAATGGAGAGGTTTCAAGGGAAACTTGTGGCAGAGTGAGGTGAATCTTCGCGATTTCATCCAGCACAACTATACTAGCTACGATGGCGATGAGTCGTTCCTGGCAGAACCTACTCAGGCTACCAATACCCTTTGGGGTATGTTGAAGGAGCTCCAGAAGGAAGAGCGTGCCAAGGGTGGTGTGCTCGATATGGAGACCGAGGTGGTTTCAGGATTGACAGCTTATGGTGCTGCCTACATCGGCGAGGGTACTAAGGAGTTGGAGAAGGTGGTTGGTCTGCAGACCGACAAGCCTTTGAAGCGTGCCTTCATGCCATACGGTGGTATCAAGATGGCAGAGCAGGCTTGTACTACATACGGCTACCAGCCATCAGAGAAGCTGCACGAGATTTTCCACAAGTATTGCAAAACTCACAATGACGGCGTGTTTGATGCTTATACTCCTGAGATGAAACTCGTGCGCCATAACCACATCCTCACCGGTCTGCCTGATACATACGGTCGTGGCCGTATCGTGGGTGACTACCGTCGTGTTGCTCTTTATGGTATCGATTTCCTTATCAAGGAGAAGCAGAACGACCTCGCTAACATGGGCGACCGTGAGATGATCGACGACGTTATCCGTCTTCGTGAAGAGGTTGCTATGCAGATCAAGGCGCTCAAGGGATTGAAGGAGATGGCTCAGTTGTATGGTTACGACATCTCTCAGCCTGCTAAGAACGCTCGTGAGGCTGTTCAGTGGTTGTACTTCGGTTACCTCGGAGCAGTGAAGACTCAGAATGGTGCTGCGATGTCTGTAGGTCGTATCTCTACCTTCCTCGATATCTATATCCAGCGCGACTTGAACGAGGGTACTCTTACTGAGGATGAGGCTCAGGAGCTCATCGACCACTTGGTCATGAAGTTCCGTATGGTGAAGTTCGCCCGTATCCCTTCTTACAACGAGCTCTTCACTGGTGACCCTGTATGGGCTACTCTCGAAGTAGGTGGTATGGGTCAGGATGGCCGCTCAATGGTTACCAAGAACGACTTCCGTTTCCTCCACACATTGGAGAACATGGGTCCTTCACCAGAGCCAAACTTGACCGTACTCTATAGCTCTCGCTTGCCAAAGGCTTTCAAGCACTACGCTTCTCTGATTTCTGTCAAGACAAGCTCTATCCAGTATGAGAACGACGATGTAATGCGCCCAGTTTGGGGTGACGACTATAGCATCTGCTGCTGTGTATCTGCTACACAGACAGGTAAGGAAATGCAGTTCTTCGGAGCCCGTGCCAACTTGGCTAAGTGCTTGACCTACGCAGTTTCTGGCGGTGTTGACTCAAAGACACGCGAGCAGTGCGGTCCTAAGTATCGCGCCGTAGAGGGTGATGTATTGACATACGAGGAGTTCATGCCACGTTTCATGGATATGATGGACTGGTTGGCTGGCGTTTATGTGAAGACATTGAACCTCATCCACTACATGCACGACAAGTACTTCTACGAGGCAGCAGAGTTGGCGCTCATCGACACAGATGTTCGTCGTACTTTCGCTACAGGTATCGCGGGTTTCAGCCACGTAGTTGACTCTATCTCTGCTATCAAGTATGCCAAGGTTAACATCATCCGTGATGAGACCGGTTTCCCTCTCAGCTTCAAGACCGAGGGCGACTTCCCACGTTATGGTAACGATGATGAGCGTGCTGATGAGATTGCAGTATGGTTGCTCAAGACCTTCATGAACATGATCAAGAAGCATCATACATACCGCAATTCTGAGCCTACTACATCTATCCTGACTATCACATCAAATGTCGTATATGGTAAGTACACCAGCAACATGCCTGATGGTCGTCCAGCCGGTGCTCCTTTGGCTCCAGGTGCCAACCCATCTTACGGTGCAGAGAAGAACGGTCTTTTGGCTTCATTGAACTCTGTAGCTAAGTTGCCATACGAGTATGCTCTCGATGGTATCTCTAATACTCAGACCATCAGCCCTGGTGCTCTCGGTCACAACGATGAGGAGCGTGCCCAGACATTGGTAGGTGTATTGGATGGTTACTTCAACCAGGGTTCTCACCACCTGAACGTGAACGTATTCGGTATCGACAAGCTCAAGGATGCGATGGAGCACCCAGAGAAGGAAGAATACCAGAACTTCACCATCCGTGTAAGTGGTTACGCTGTTAAGTTCATCGACTTGACACGCGAGCAGCAGCTCGACGTAATCGCTCGTCAGGCTCACGAGAGACTCTAAGGAAGTGTAGAATGAAGAGGGAAGAGTGAAGAATTCTCTTGTCTCTTTGTAACATATAGATTGCCCGCTAGATTTTCTTTCCGAGGATATTTAGCGGGCAATTTAGCTTATTTAACTGCAAAATAGAGCTTTGTATTGAATATTTTGCTATCTTTGCAGTATGAAATTGAATATAGAACAAAAAACAACTCTTTGGAGTGAAGGAGGAAAGTTTTGCCTGGATTTAGCCAAACTGATATTTGGTGGTATCATCTTGGCAAGTATTATGAAAAAGGATATAGATACAGGGAAACTTTTAGTATTTGGTGCTCTAATAACAATGTTTCTAGCTGTATGTGGATTCTTTTTAATATTAATGTCTAAAGATAAAAATAAGAAAGGAAAATAAATATGGAACTATTGGTATTTATGGGATTTTTTGCTTTGCTTGCAGGTGGGTTTACCCTATGGGCATATATTGATTATCGTAAAATGCAGGCTTAAGTGGGCTTCTTGTTTTTAATCATTTCTAAAAAGATAAAATAATTATGGATTTAGTTGATTTTTTGGGTGTCGTCACTGCTCTTATAGTCGTTCCTGGGCTTGCTTTTATTCTTTGGGATAATTACCAAGAGAGGAAAGCTGCATGAAAGGTTTTGTTCACAGCATAGAGAGCTTTGGTTCTGTTGATGGACCAGGCATCCGATTTTTGATTTTTCTGCAGGGTTGTCCGATGCGCTGCCAGTTCTGCCACAACCCAGATTCCTGGAAGACGGGGGTAGGAGAAGAGTGGACTGCCGATGACCTGCTGGACAAGGCAGAGCGATTCAAGAGTTATTGGGGAGATAATGGAGGAATTACCGTGAGCGGTGGCGAGGCATTGATGCAGATAGACTTTCTCATCGAACTCTTCGAGAAAGCCCATCAGCGTGGCATCAATACCTGTCTTGATACCTCGGCTCAACCCTTTCATAGAGAAGGGAAAAACTTCGAGAAATTTGAGCGTCTGATGACCGTCACTGATACTGTTCTTCTTGATATCAAGCATATCAATGATGAAGAGCATCGTAAACTCACGCTTCAGTCCAATAAGAATATACTGGATTGTGCCCGCTATCTGAGCGAAATCCACAAGCCGGTATGGATTCGTCACGTCCTCATTCCAGGTATCACCGACAAGGATGAATACCTGGAAGAATTGCGCGACTTCCTCTCTACGCTCTCTAATATAGAGCGTATTGATGTATTGCCTTATCATACGATGGGCATCTACAAGTATGAAAAATTGGGTATACCTTACCCGTTGTCAGGGATAGAACCTCCTACAAGTGACCGTGTGGCTCATGCCAACGACATCTTGCAGAAGGCTATATCTTAATTTCTGCTGAGATTCCTGAGATGAGATTCTATTGAACTGGTGAGTCGGGCTTTGATCACCGGTTTGGTGATATAGTCGTTGACTCCCAGTTCATAGCATTCATCGATGTTGTCCTTGTTGTTTAACAGGGATACAACGATGATGACCATCTCGTTCTTACTATATTTTTTTCTGACGTGATCTATCACGTCCCATCCATTCACACGAGGCATCATCAAGTCTAGCAAGATGATGTCTGGTGTGCATGAATCAATGATGTCGATGGCTTCCTGACCACCTTCTGCAATTTTCACATCCAGATCAAAATCCTTGATCATTTCTCCGAGAGTCTGGATATTCTCAGGGATATCGTCAACGATCAGCACTTTATATTTGTTCATAATCATTTACTTTTTCTTTGGATTTTCTTTTATTGTACAGTTAGGTCTTGGACGTCGCTGCTCTAAGCTTTTCTTGCCTTGTGTACTCCGTATATGTCGCACATGAAGCCTTTGGCTGAGAGCAACTTGTTCATATTGATGTTATCGAATATCTTGTGATGTGTACCTATCACCACGATATCGTAGACTTTATCCAGTACTTTAGCGTCATCCTCTACATGGATGCCGTATTCATTCTTCACTTCCTCTTTGTCTACCAGCGGGTCGTAAAGGGTAGTTTTGTATCCTGTTCCCACCAGGTTGATGTAGAGGTCAGCCACCTTGGTGTTTCTGATGTCATCGCTGTCAGGTTTGAACGAGAAGCCCAGGATGAGCACCTTGGTCTCTGGAGCCTTGAACTTTCTGAAGTCGCATGCACTCTTGATCTTGCCTGCCATCCAGACCGCCATCTGCTCGTTCACTTCGCGTGCCGTAGAGAGGAGCGAAGGAACCACGTCCACCTCCTGTGCCTTGTTGATGAGATAGTACGGATCTACAGCGATACAGTGACCGCCAACAAGTCCTGGGATAGCAGGAACGAAGTTCCATTTTGTGCTGGCTGCTTCCGTCACATCCTTGATGCTGATGTTCATCTTGTCGAAGATTTTTTCCATCTCGTTGAAGAATGCTATCTGAACATCTCGCTGGCAGTTCTCCATCAGCTTGCAGGCTTCGGCTATTTTGATGCTCTTCGCCTTGTGAGTGCCATGTGTGAGAACCGAGCTGTAGAGGTTGTCGATGATTTCTGCCGCTTCGGGTGTAGAACCACTGGTCACCTTTACGATGTTCTCTATGGTGTGGACGGTATCTCCCGGGTTGATTCTTTCAGGTGAGAAACCTACGAAGAAGTTATCGTTCAGCTTGAGTCCCGATGTTGATGCCAGCAACGGAGCGCATACTTCTTCTGTCAGTCCGGGATAGACTGTAGATTCATATACCACGATGTCTCCCGGTTTCAGGATTTTGCCTACTGCTGTAGTTGCATTTCTGACACAGCTGATATCAGGTTTGTTCGACTTGTTTACCGGTGTCGGTACAGCTATGATGTATACATTGCAGCCTTTCAAGTCGCTGATGTCACAGGTCAGCTTTAGTCCCCTTTCGAGAGCTTTAGAAAGCATTCTGTCTTCCGCTCCCTGTTTCCTGGCTAATTTAGCTACCTTGGCAGCATTGATGTCGTAACCCCAAGTATCGTATTTCTTTGAGAATAAGCATGCAAGCGGTGTACCTACATAGCCTAGTCCAATCACGCCTATCTTAAACTCAAAAGATTTGTTATTCATATACTATATATATTAAATTTGTATTATTGTTTATTCATTCTTTACATTCCCTCCAGCTGAGCGTATCGGGAAGTTTTCTCCGGATTCCATGCATCGGCATACGAGCGATGGAAGAAGAGTTCCTGCAGATGGGCTGAAAGTCGTGCGATACGCAGGAAGTAACCTGTATACGGCGACATCAGCGGCAAGAATCGGTAGAGGAACATTTCCTCTTTTCTTCTCTCTGTCACCATCATCACCAGCAGGAAGGCGAATTGGGAGAAGCATACTCGGATGAAGTAGCCCAGCGCCAATATCTCTACGATGTGGTTATTGAAGGTGATGGCGAGTTTCACGATATACCACAACCACAGGAAGTTGAGGAAGCAGTCGTACGTTACGCTCTCCATGTTGGAGATCCAGTTCAATATAGACCAGTTCTTGGTTGGCAGCAGGATGTCGCGGTGTTTGCGCAAGCGGAATCTTACGAGCGAACGCGACCATCTGATACGCTGGTGATACAGTTTATACCATTGCGTCGGCACGTTGGTCATGCAGATGGCATCTTCTGCGAATTTCACCTTGTATCCTGCCTTTCTTATCTTTTGTGTGAGGTCACCATCCAGTCCTGGTCCGATGTCCCAGAATCCTACCTCTTTCAGTGTTGCTCTATCAAAGGCGCCGAAGGCACCCGATATGATGTGGTAGATGCCCAGCTCGCTCGTCACGATTCGTCCCACCTGTATGCGTTTCAGGTATTCGAACGCCTGCAGCGATGAGCAGATAGTGTCCTTGTTGTTGCGTACCTTCACGCATCCGCCCACACCCTTTACCATACCGTCGATGTAGAAGGGGAGGAGAATCTTCTCCAGCGCATCACGGTCCAGTGATGAGTCGGCATCCAGGCAGACGATGTATTTTCCTTTAGCCATCTGTGCACCATAGTTGCTTGCCGCAGCCTTACCTCCTCGGTCTTCCAGTCTCAGATAATGGGTGATGTAACCAGCCCGATAGAGGTCGGTGCATATCAGTTTGGTGTAGTCATCGCTGCCGTCGTCTACCACTATGATTTCATAGTTTCTGTAGGTCTGTTCGGCGAGCGAGTTCACCATCTTGAATATATGGCTTCCCTCATTCTTTCCCGGTACGAGTATCGAAACGAGCGGATTCTCTCTGTAGAGATAGAATCTTGCCACTTCCTTTTCCTTTTCTATCTTGTTCTTATTGGTCAGTCGGTTGAATATTACCAGATATTCCAGCAGGTAATATCTCGGCATCTCAATGAAGAACAGAAACCAGTAGGTACTCAGGATGCTGCTCAGTGAGAGTGTACTCAACCAGTCCATGAAGTGGTTCAGAGTTTCTACGATTTCAAACATACCTGCTCATCTCCTTTCTTTACTAGTTGTTTCTTATCTCAATATCGTGAGCGCCAGCACGGCTAGCAGTATCAGTATACCGGCAATGGTAATCAGCACGGCTACCAGCTGCTTGTATAGCTTGACGCGCTTCATGATCTTGTCGTTCTCATCTTCCTTAGGCTTTATTTCCAGTGGGGTCTCTGCGGTCTTGTTTTCTTCTTCGGTCATTTTTTCCTCCGAATAACCGCAGTAGTCGTCTGGAGTCAGCTCTACGTAGTTCATCTTGTTGAAGAATTCCTCGTAGTTGCCGGTCACCTCCTTGGTCTTGGTATCGAGAACGCAGCATATCAGCTCGTCCGGTTCTATCTTGTCGGCCACCTTTCTGATAGCCTTTGACATCTGCTTGCTCAGTTCATGCTGTGCATCCTCTACGGTAATGTCGCTGAATACGGAATACGTGATGTAGAAGATGTTGTTGTTGTACGACACCTTGTGGTTGGAGAAGAGGCGGCAGAAGCTGGCTTGCAGACTGTCCTTAATCTTCACCGTGTCCTGTTCGGCATTCAGTATCCATATCTTTCCTACCAGTACTGATACCTGTTCCTTGCGGAAGGTCTCTATCAGGAGTCGGCGCAAGCGGTTTACCAGCAGCTGATAATCCATGAAGTTGTCATAGAGGTTGGTCATGTTGTTGAATATGAGGCTGTCCTGTGTCAGGGCGCGCACACCTTCCTCTGTTATCTCATAGTCTTCTACGTCTCGTGGCACCAGTGCATTCACCGGGAAGGTACTCTCGCAGTAGCAGCAGGTAGCCTTGGTCAGTGGCGTTGTGAACGAGTTCTCACAGTCGTTGCAGGTATATACCACTGCAGGTCGGTCATAGTCTACACCGATGTGGCGCAGTTTCTTATGACATTTCGGACAGATCAGCACACCGCCTACGTTGTACGTATTCTCCGGCGAGACGTTGGCGCAGCTGAAGTGGTGGATGATGTTCTGAATCTTCAGGTTGGAACTTCCACACTTCGGGCAGCACTCTGTATACAACAGGTGCGAGTGGTTGCACTTCGGGCAGAGGTGTTCCTTGATGAGGAAGCGGTGCATCTTGAGTACACCATATTCCACCATTGTATCCTTGAACATGAACATCTCGTTGAGATGGAACAGACGCATACTGTGATAGTGCTCAAAAATAGGGTTGATGTATCCCAGCGATGATTTCTCCAGAAGTCGGTGTCCCATGATTCTCTGGTCGCGTGATAGGAGATATCGCAGAATGTTGGCAAAGAGCTGGTTCGGCTGTGTAGGTCTTGCAGTTTCCTGCTTGATGCCGTACTTCTTTTTTGCCATCTTGATTCGGTCGATAATCTCGTAAACTTTCTCATTGCTCATGTCGCTGACGTATGCGTCTACGATATAGTCAGTGATCTGTTCCTTTCCCGATACCGCCGTATTGACGAATAACGGCTTATAGCTACATTTATACGATAGGATAGGACTGGCTCCAAACAGGATTGCATGGAACGCACGTTCACTCGTCGTATTGATGTATATGCAGTCGAAGTAGTCAGACTGGATATCTGGTGTTGAGTCGATATCGATGTAGGTATCGATGGTCAGCACCATGTCTCCTCTTTTGTTTCTTCTTAGTCCAATCATTTCTTCACGTTGTCTTTGTTTTGGTCAGGTGTGACGAGCTTTGAACTTCTCATCACATTTTGATTCTTCTCCACTGGGATGGTATACATCGGCAGTGGCTTAGGGTCTAACATCGCACTGATCTTGTTCACCCTGATTCTCACCGGCAGTTTGTTGCTCATCACCCAAGCCGGCACTTGCTGGTTGGGTTTGAAGGTGAATACTGCCACTACGGCATTTGCATCGTGCGAGAAGTTGCTCTGCAGGTGCTTTGGAATTTCCTCCACTCTCAGACCCACCATCTGCAGCTTAGCCTTCAGTACCAGGTCCTTGTTCACGATGACGTCAGCATCGTCAGGACTTTCCATATACTTGATTTTCTCACTAGGCACGTATGTGATGATGCCCAGGTGGCATGCTGCATAGTCGGTATGCTGGATGGTGAGCACTTCATCGCTCTTGAACACCAGTGTCTTGTCGCTCACGTTCACCTTTGTGACGTAGGCATCGGCAGGCGCACAGCAGTAGTGTATCAGACCGTGGTTGTAGATGCTGGAATTGCTGGAGTATGGCATGTCAGCACCCGCCATGCCTGCACCTCTTCTGCTCATGAAGTTATAGGTGGTGTTCTTGGCTTGTGAGTAGATGGTCACCTTGTTCATCTGCTTTCTTATTTCTTCCTCCACCTCGGCTATCTCAGCATCCAGCTGATTGCGCTTGGTGTTGTTGGTCAGTCCGTAGTAGATGTCCGAGCTTTCCGAAGCTTTCTGTTTCTTCAGTTCAGCCAGTCGGGTGCGCAGTACCGGAATCTCTTCTCTAGCCAGTTTGGCCTGCACTTCCATATCGTGGGTTTCCTTTACCGCCGACGGAATGATGTTGGGGTCGTATTGGGTTACGATATTTCCCAGCAGTACGTAGGAGTAGAGCGTATCACCTTTGTGTACTATTTCTCCCACCTCCTTGTTTACCTTCAGAATGTAGATGTCGTCAACCGCACAGATATGGTTTTCATCGAGTGTTACATATCCGTCATAGATGGCCCAGATCATTCGGGTAACGATATAGTATGCTGTCAGTACGATGATGAGGAGGAAGATCAGCGCGAATATAATCTGCTGTCTAGCCAAGCGGTGGCTTTGCGATTTCAGCAAGTCGGCCATCGCCTGTTCCTGTGGCGTGCTGTCATATTGAAACTCATTCATAGTTCGATCTCGTTGAATATATTGTTGTTGTTATAGATGCTTACTGCCTTCTCTATATTGATGATGGCGAGTCCGCGGTTCAACATCAGCTTGTACATTCTTTCCATGCTTTCCAGGAGTCCGGTATATTCTTCCATTCTCATCAGGTAGTTGTACCCGTTTTTCTGGTTTTTATATGCGAACCGTCGCATGTCGATGTATTTTCCTGTCTGCTGAATGTGGTAAGCCTCAGTGGCTATAGCCTGGTTGAGGTTTTCTATCTTTTTCAGCAGGATTTTTACCGACTGTCTGATTTCCTTCACGTCGGTGCTTCTGCTGTTCATGATAATCTCTTTCTGTGTCTCCAGTGCCTTTCTCTTTCTTGGGTTTTCGTTGTAGATTGGCACGGTGAATCTGATTCCTACATCACCATTGTGCGAGAACTTGTCGTTGCTCTGCCAGTAGGTTGACCATCTGGCGAATGGGGTGAGTCGGGTAGTGCTGAGATAGTTGTTCAGCTTGCTTTCGTTGTTGGCTATCTCCAGCTTTGTCATTACGATTCTTGCATCCAGGCTTTCCTTGTCTACGTGTTCCCAGAGGGCTGTGGTGTCTACCACCACGCGGGTAGGCTTGATGCGGTAAATCGGTTTGTTGGTGATGTCTCTGTCGGAGCAGAGGATGGAGATGTCGTATTCCGCCTCCAGCTTGTCGTTCATCACCTTGAGCATCTTGTCGTTGCTTATTCGGTCTTTCTCCAGCATATACTGGTAAGCCTCGTTCATGATGTCGAGGTTGTCCAGCTTGTGTGCTATGACGGTACCGATATAGAAGTTATATTGTTCGGTCAGCTCATCTGCTGCCTTTTCATAGATGTCTGCAGTCTGTCTCTTTTTGTCTTGTAGACGTGAGAGTTCGTTAGCTAGGGCCACTTTGTTTCTCTTTTCCTTTCCCTGGTAGAACTTGCTGTTGATGATGTTCCATCCCAGTTCGGCCTGTACTTTGGCTTTGTACTTGGAGACCTGTTCTGCATCGTCGTTGTCGGCATCGAAGTATGCGTCTGGTCTGGCGTATATCTGACCGGTTACTTCCAGTCCGTTATGTCTGTTGATAGCCAACTGTTCGTATGCAGTTTTAGCCCAGTATAATGAGTCAGTGGTTTTAATGTCAGCAGTATGTTGTTTGTTGAGTCCCAGTTCGATGACTGGTGATTTCACCCAGATTGGGTTATTGATGAGTGTGTCGAGTTGTGCAAAGCGTTGGTTGAAGTGTCTCAATACGTTTTCGTTCTTCAGATTTTCGTAGACGAGCATTTTAGGGCTGAAACTCTTCTGCTGTTTTTTGCCTTGAGTTTGTGCCCATCCTTGCTGTCCTCCGATCATCGTCAGAAGAACCGTTGTTGTATATAGTATAAATTTACGCTTCATCTTTTTTCTTATTTAAACACGATGAATGCAGCTGCAAGCTGTTGCAGCTGCATTCATCTGATGTTTTTATGATTATTTCTTGTTGCCTTGTTATAATATGTCAATTAGCTTACTTGTCGTAAGATACCTCTGGGGCTGCGTTGTGCAACTTAAATACCTGTAAACGGCTTTGACCAAAGGCAACGTAAATATAGCCATTGTATTCTACCACATAGTTGGCAGATTTTACAACATCCTTATGTGCTACAACATTATGGGTTTCCTTGTCAAGAATTACCAAGCCATATCCACCATAAGCTATATATACATATTTCTTACCCACATAACAGCCATTTGCGTATGCTTTGTATTTTCCGTACTTTTCGCTGTCTTGGTTTGTAATGGTTGGACTAGGCATCTGATAGTGCCACAGTTCATTACCATTCATGTCGTAAACATACATTCCTGCAGCACCACGACATACATAAATCTTGTTGTCGTCAACAGCAATCACGTTCTTGCCATTATTTGGTTCGATAGTGCTTATGCTGAAATGTGCTGTCGGATTACTCAAATCCTCTGTATTTTGGTCGAATACTTCAATAGTAGCAGGTATCGCTTCCTCAGTATCTGGTTTGCCATCTGCTTTAGTTGCTGGCTCTCTGTCCAGATAGAGTGTTACAATCTTACCATCACTGATGTCTACGTGCTTAGCCTTGCCAGGCTTTGAAATTTTGTCAACTTCATTATAGGTATCTGCATCATATATGATGTATCCCTTTGTCGTCATGACAATCAGATGATTGGTTGCGTCATTATAAGCAACGCAATTCTCATCATATCCTTTGTACTCTCCTGTTGCAGGATTCATCTGAATGAAATTTAATGGCTGCTGATAAATAACCTTTTTCTTTCCATTTTCATCCAACTCTTCAGTTGTTATTGCCTTAGACTCTGTAGCCAACAAACCTTCATCTAGCACAGGTATGTATGCGAACATAGCTCCCTTTTTATTAGAACTGCCAGGCATGTATACCATTCTTTCATTTGATGGCTTGAGCTTGACAGCCAACAAGTGGTTGAAGTCAAGGTCTTCACCTTCATCGTAGAGATATTGCTCCAGAGTTACTTTACTATTGGCATCTACAGGCTTAAATACTTCAACGCATGCTCCATGTCCGTCTCCTCGTGTATGGTATGACAAATACATGTGACCATTCAAAGGCTGTATGCATGTAGCAGAGATGTTATGTTTATGTTGGTCATAATCTAAGCTAGAGATAACTTCCAGATAAGGTTTCGGATCTGGATCAGGCTTTGTGTCTGATGTATTGTCATTGTAACCAGCTGAGTAGCACTCTGACTTTTTAATCGTGAAGTCTTTAGCTTCATCCTTATCTGTAGGTACTATAGTACCCGCTGCACTCCAATCGATGTATGTGTTCTGTTCTGTTACCTTTGTGTTAGTATCTCCGTTTGAATAGAAACCATCTGTTACGTCCATAATCAAGACTGCTCCCTGTCCGGAAGTAGTGAATACTCGGCATTCAATACTTTTCTTTGACTTTTCCCAGTTGTTGTTATCTACAGATTCAACTACTGTTTTTTCAGGTGCATTATAGATAACCTTATTACATTTAATCAGTGCGACTCCGGCTTCGCCAAAATCTACAGAACCCAAACCATTATTTTGATTTGTATATGTGCCAGATATGTCAAGTACACCTTGGTTAATCAAATGTATTTTTGCATTTGAATCTTGCTTAAGATTTGGGGTACTGAAGTGTCTTGTATATACATTGACATTATTTGTCAGATAGACATCATTGCTAACATCCAACGAACATCCAGAATGCAATTCAGTACTTCCATCCATTTTTAAATTCTGTGTCTCCAGTTTCCCGTTAATCCATGCTTTTGATGAATTTGTAAGATACAACTCGTTTGTTGTCACGTCACCCGTACAAACAAATTCAGCTTGGTTACTGCTGCAACTTACCTTGTTTGCTGATACATTACCTTCAATTTTAACTTTTGCATCATTTTGGATATCTAATGTCTTTCCTACGATATTTATATTTTCGTTGTTGTTCTCTGCATTTCCATAATAGTTGAAGGTGTTTTTTATTATGTATGAATTTTCAGATGTTGGAAAGACAATCTTTCCCCAACAGTCAATTTGATTGTTGTAGAATGGTTCTTCGGAATTTTGTGCAACCAATGTACCTGATTTCATGACAACAATATGCGTGTCAGAATAGTATGCATTTGCATTATTGTATGTGAACTTTCCTTTCACGTATATAGTCATGCCTTGAAGGTTATAACCATTCGCATCAAAATCCCCTTCTACAAAGTAGTTTCCACTATGGGCATTCCAACGTTCTGTTATTGATCTGATGTCTTTTGCATCGCTTGGAATAGTTGGCTCGTTTTCACTTGCTCTTGTCTTAAGACTAAATAGTCTTGCTCCTGATGTTGTAGAATTTGCATTCTTGAAGTTGGTTACTCTTGATGCCAATACCGTTGGGTCTGTAATAGACTTTACTGCCGATCCAACGATAGTTGTAGGGGTCTCATCCTTTGGCGTAGGAGAGTCTATATTATTGCTATCACTACAAGAAGCGAGGAGCATAGCTGCGAAACTAAAAGTAGCAAGCTTTATATTTATAGCTTTCATGTTATTCTTATATTATTCGTTAATACTTTAGTCACTTTTTGCGCATACCTTATAGTTTTATAGCTAGTTAATTTAGCCTTTATAAGGTTTGTCCTCCCTCACTCTAGCATGAGAGTGGGGGAGAACAAGTATTTATATGATTGTATTTTCTGATTACTTTGTCTTTGTAACCTTGAATACCTGTACACGGTTCTGACCATATGCAACGTAGACATACTCTTCGCCATTTACATTTTCAACGGCAACATAGTTTGCAGAACCACATTTCTCATCTTTGTAAGCGTTTGCCTTACGATGGCAGATAACGTTTCCGTTTGTGTCGAGTACGACGAGACCATATCCACCACATGCTACATAGATGTATTCACCGATAGCGATACCATTGGCACGACCCTTAACAGTTCCTGTCTTATCAGGGTTTGTAAATGTAGGGCATGTAAAGAAGTTTTTGTTTACTTGACCGCCAGAAATCTTAGCAACGCCATTTTCACCTTTACATACGTATATGTCACCATTTGAGTCGCTAACAGCCATAACAGCCTTGTTGTACTTTGGATAAACTTCACCGACATTATAGCTTGCTACTGTATTCTCCAAGTCGTTGTTGTTGTAAACATTAACATTGCCCTTTACATCCAATGTGTAAAGTTTGCCTAAAGCTGTGACTACATGCTTTCCTTCTTCACCCGACTTGTTCCAGAAACTGAAGTCCTTGGCGAATGAGGTAAGACCTTGAGTTGTTGCTACTACGTGTTCGCCATTGAATTCTGCGACACAGTTAGCATCCATCTTGGTCTTGTTGTTGATAGCGTAAAGTTTCACTTCATCGCCAAGTTTGCCATCATTGATGTCAACCTTTCCTAAGAAAGCACCTGCTGACTTTGTGCCGCTACCTGCCAGATAAAGGCTGTTACCATCTACGATAAGATGGTTGTAATCGCAGTTTTCTGCAGCCTTGTTAGCATCTACTTGCAATTGGTTGCCAGTCATAGAAAGTACCTCAATGTTGCCACCAAATTTCTTGTCGCCATATGTGTGATATGATACATAGAGCTTATTATTTGCAGATTGGATACATGTAGCAGACTGACCATCTGCTGATTCCTCAGATGCAATCAAGTCAAGCTTATGAGCTGAAACCAGCAACTGGTCAGCATCTCCCTTCCACTCATAGCCGTAACTTTTGTTTTTATCATCCTTAAGAGCAATCATGTTGTTCAGATTAGTCTTGTCATAGTCAACGTATGTTGCTTGAATGTCAAGATCTTCAAATGAATTCAACTCCTTTGTTCCCTGGAAACTCTTTGTGAATTCAAGCAGGAATGAAGCATTTGTTCCGCTAGTCTGCAAGGCCATAATTTTTTCTGCTCCATTGTTTGTGAACTTGTCTGCTTTGATGACAGCAACGGCATTTGCTTCAGCCAATTCGATTTGACCCTTAGCATTGTTATCTGTTTCCAGGTTGTTGACGTTGACGACATTCTTATTGCCTAGGATAATCTTACAATCACCCTTCAGTTTGAGGTAAGCATCGCCAGGAATGGTCTTGCCGTTCTCATCCTTCAACTGGTTCTTGTCTGCGTCCTTTGGATTGTTTGTCACATTAATATAGTTAGCAACAATCTTAGAGCCAGCATTGGCATTGAGAGTACCTGTTACCTTTACGGCAGAGTTTGTGCCTGTCTCAAGGTAGCCATTTACAGTCATGTCAGCTGCTGCAGCTTGTCTCTTTTCATTCATGTTGGTGAAATCACCTACCTGAACAAATCCATCAACTTTCAGGTTTCCGTTCAAATCAAAGCCCTTAGAATCGAACACGTTTGCTGTAGTGTATACATTTGCATTTTGGTCGATTGTCAACTTCATTGCACGGATAGAACCATTGATATAAGCATTTGCGCCAGAACCGAATGTGATATTCTGTGTAGGAGTAATCTTTGGGTTATCTTTATCTTGTTGATTTTCCTTGACGATACCTCCAAGACCTGTAGTCAAGACCTTGCTGCCATCGCTCTTCTCTCCTGTGAAGTCAGCATAAAGGCTACCATCAATCTCTATGTTGCTTTTTGTGGCGGTGAAAACGTTTTTAGGACTTGTGCAGTAAACTGTACATCCGCTAGGAATCATTTTGCCAGTACCATTGTATATCAATTTAGCAGAGCTAAGCAACACAATAGTTGTGTTACTCATTTGAGTAGTTTCGTCATACTGCATGGTGCATTCGCCGTCTACGAAAATAGTAGCTCCATTGATTTTCTGTCCAGCGAAGTTAAAGTCCTTTCCACTGCTAATCGCGTAAGCCTGGTTAGTGAGTTCAGCTGGTCCGCTAAGATTCAACACTTTGCTAAAGCTTTCCTTTGTAGGGGCTGTAGGCATAGCAGTTGTGAAGTTTGTATCACCTGCTCTGGTCAGGAAGAACTTTCTTGCCTTGGTTGTGCTGTTCTTGTAGTTGGCAATACGGCTGTTGTCGATTTGCTGTGATACGAGTTTAACAGTAGTGAGGTCAACTGGGTTGACGATAGGTGCATCTGGTGAAGCAGGATCCGAAGAACTGTCGCTACATGATGCGAAAACGAATGCTGCCAAACCTATAGCAGCAAGTTTAGAATTGAATACTTTCATATCTATTTAAGTTTAAATTGTAATTTCTTACTTTATGATTCTTGTTCAATTAATCTTTATCATTTTGCCTAAAATCTTTTACTAAATTTGCCTAGCAAAGTTATTTTTGCTTACTTTTAGGAGTTAACTAGTTAGCTCTTCGGGCTTTAGCCATCAATTAGACGGTGCAAATATAGTGTAATTATTTCAAACGAAGCAGATTTTTCTGTTAAAGATATTTAATATTGGCAAAGTTTAATAAACGGATAGCTGTTCGTATGGCTGTGAGCGATAATAATGGTTGCTCTACGCCAATCTGTTCTAAAACTCTATCGCAAAGATACGGCTTTATTTCCAAACCTGCAAGCTTTTTCCGGGATTTTTTATAAGAATAGATTTGGAATAAGGCTTATGTAAGGTTTGTTTAAGCCTAACGTAACAGTTAAATGAGCCTTAAACCAACTCCGTTTAAGGCTTAAATGAAACCGGAAAGAGGCTTCTTTAAAATTGAATTAGGGCTTTTTTGAAGTCTGGGGAATTATTTTTGAAATTTCCTGCAACCTTTTGCTCCTTTCTTTCGTCTAAATGCCAGAAATACGAACAATTTAAAATTGAAGGATTATGAAAAGTATTGGTTTTATGGTAGCTGGTGCCGCTATGTTCTTGGCTGCTGCCGGGCTTACTGCCTGCAGCTTTGATTCTACGGGTTCTACCGTGAAGGGAGAGTTGAGTTACGTGCAGGATGACTTGCGCCAGAAGCCTTTTAAGGGGATTGATGTGGAGGCTGTGGCTGACGTCTATTATACCCAGAATGATGGCGATAAATGCGATGTCCGACTGGACTACTCTGCCATCAAGGACGCAAAGTTCCTGCAGCAGATGAAGGAGAAACTGAAGGTGGTGTATCGCAACGACGAGGTGGTTATCGGATACAACGGCAGACTGACCGTGCCTGCGTCCTGCAACTCTGAAAACAAGCGACTGAAGATTTATATCACCAGTCCAGACCTGTTGAAGGTGACACAGGAGGGTACAGGATGCTTCCATGCCAAGACCATCAACAGCGACCGTTTCGCCATTGATAACGAAGGCGTAGGCTCGGTCTATATCGGAAAGATTCTTGCCAACAAGGTGACTGTAGCCAACGAGGGTGTAGGCTCCGTGAATATCGATGACGTGGTTGGAGATAACATGACGGTTGATAATGAAGGCGTAGGCTCTGTGAAGATCACGAACGTTTCCATGGGAAGTCTGAAGGTGGACAACGAGGGCGTAGGCTCTGTGAACCTGGGATTCTTCAAGGGTGGCAGCCTGAATATCCTGAACGAAGGTGTAGGAAGCGTGAAAGCCAAGGTTGATTGCCAGTCTGTCAAAGCAACATCGGAAGGAGTAGGCGGAATCAATCTGAGTGGCGTCACCCGTCAATACAGCAAGAAGAAAGACGGAGTTGGAGGAATTTCGGATAACGGACTGACGGTAAGAAAATAACGTAAGTTGTTGAAAATCAAAATAAAAAACGGTAGAGGAAAATGCCGAAGCCAAATTGCGAAAATTTGAGCAATTCGGCTTCGGCTAAACCCTCTTATTTTTTTCTATTTTTTCTTTTATTTATTTTCTTTTTTCTCTTTTCTTCTTGCTACTTCTTCTTGTCGCTTTTTTCTTTTCTTTTTTCTTGTTTTCTTTTTTTCTTCTCACAAGAATACCGAATTTACGGTATTTGACATTTGAAAAGCATCAGAAGCGCCCTTAGAAAAGGTTCAAAAGAGAACGGTTAGAAGTCCCATTTCACACCGAGGCAAGGACGGACCATCCAGCCGGCATTGCTGCCGAAGTTGTGGCTGATCTCTACCTCGCTGCCTACGCTGAGGTTCTCGCAGCCGAAGTGCTGGCCAACGTTGTACCAGAGCTGTGGCTCTGTAGTGAAGACGGTGTGCTCAGGAGTGAAGGCTACGTTGCCGTCCTTGTCAAACTTCAGATCGCCATCCTTGTCCTTGAACGAACTGTGGGTCTCCCACCAGTAATCAGCGAAACCGCTAAAGTTCAAACCCTTTAATCCAAAGATGTCCTTGCATCCCCATACAGCAGTAAGCTGCATTGGCACATTCTGGTCGGTCTTGCGGATAGTCTTGTAGAGTGCCTGGAACGTCAAGGTGTTCTTGAAACTCTTGTCGTGCATGAAATACTCCACACCGAAGAGCCAGGCATTGTTGATAGGGTAGTCCTTGTAGATACCGCCGTTGTACTCTACGTGGAGGCTCAGATTCTTCAACTTCGTGTTCTGCCAGAAGTTGAGGGCGCGCGAGATCTCGGTATAGGTTCCACCCTGTGACATGTTGTGCTCGTACTTCTTGCCTGTATCAGTGTTTGTCATCTGATCGAGGTTGAAATCGTGGTCTACAAAGAAATAAGTGTTACCCCATTTGTCCTGCTTGAACATTTCGAGGGTGAGGGTAACAAACTTGCGGTCACTGCCGAAATCGTAGAAGACTTGGGCATTGGTCTGTGCTAAAGTTTTGCTCGCAGGGAGCAACGCAAGTGCCATGAGCAGTAGGCTTTTCATCTTTTTCATAAATCTTTTCTTTTCTTAATTATTTATTTAGTGAAACAAAAAACTGCGGACGGTAAGCCCGCAGTTTGTAATAATAATATCTTTATTTTGTAAATATCTTTTAGTATGCGAACAAAGGATAGTCCTTCATGGTCTCATTCACCTTCTCACGAACGCGTGCGATCACCTTCTCGTCCTCAGGAGTATTCAATACTTCCTCGATGAGTTCAGCTATGAGGTGCATCATGTCTTCCTTGGCGCCACGGGTTGTCATGGCTGCTGTACCAAGGCGGATACCTGATGTCTGGAAAGCAGAACGGCTGTCGAATGGAACCATGTTCTTGTTGACTGTGATGTCGGCTGCAACGAGCGCATTCTCAGCCACTTTACCTGTAAGGTCTGGATATTTACTTCGGAGGTCAACGAGCATGGAATGGTTGTCTGTACCACCGCTCACGATGCTGAATCCACGGCCGATGAGGTCATCAGCAAGAACAGCTGCGTTCTTCTTCACCTGAGCAGCATACTCCTTCCATGAAGGCTGCAGGTTCTCGTTGAAGGCAACAGCCTTGGCAGCGATGACGTGCTCCAAAGGACCGCCCTGCTGACCAGGGAATACGGCAGAATTCAAGATCATGCTCATCTTCTTGACCTCGCCCTTCTTGGTAGTCAATCCCCAAGGATTGTCAAAATCCTTGCCCATGAGGATGATACCGCCACGAGGACCACGGAGAGTCTTGTGGGTAGTAGAAGTAACGATGT
>ERZ779669.138-NODE-138-length-45503-cov-21.757635_pt1 | contig 45503 bp, 21 predicted proteins | sample MGYA00511372_ERZ779669 | MGnify/ENA primary metagenome ERZ779669 (study PRJEB29588, sample SAMEA1967891) | human gut metagenome | biome: human gut; feature: human-associated habitat; material: faeces | place: Denmark | collected 2008/2010 ... | reverse complement strand
GGAGCCTGCTCGGGTGCAGTAGTTGCAGGAGCCATCTTTCCCCTGCCAGCCATCTACATCCTGCAGGCTAAATATCCCGAAATGACAACTTCGTTTATGAAGATATTCATGGCTTCTGCCCTGGGAGGAGTCTTGGGAATTCTTTTCCTGATACCTTTCCGCAAGTACTTCGTAAGCGACATGCACGGAAAATATCCGTTCCCTGAAGCTACAGCCACCACGCAGGTGCTGGTGAGCGGAGCCAAGGGAGGCGACCAGGCTAAGCCCCTGCTCATCGCCGGACTGGTGGGTGGTCTTTACGACTTCATCGTAGCCAGTCTGGGATGGTGGAACGAGAACTTCACTTCCCGTGTGGTAAGTCTGGGATGCGACCTTGCCGACAAAGCGAAGCTCGTGTTCAAGGTGAACACAGGTGCAGCCGTATTGGGATTGGGTTACATCATCGGATTGAAATACGCATTCTTCACCTGCCTGGGTTCGCTCGTGGTATGGTGGCTGATTGTACCAGGCATGAGTGTCATCTTCCACGACAGCGTGCTGAGCGCCTGGGATCCCAGCATCGTAAAGACCGTGGGTGCGATGAGTCCGGAGGAAATCTTCCGTGCCTACGCGCGCAGTATCGGTATCGGCGGTATCGCCATGGCAGGTATCATCGGCATCATCAAGAGCTGGGGCATCATCAAGAGCGCCGTAGGACTTGCCGCCAAGGAGCTGAAGGGCAAGAGCGATGTGGATGAGAACGTGAAGCGTACCCAGCGCGACATCTCTTTCAAGATTATCGCCATCGGATCGCTCGTCACCATCCTCATCACCTTCCTCTTCTTCTGGTTTGGTGTGATGGATGGCAATCTGCTCTTCGCCGTCATCGCCATCCTGCTGGTGGCAGCCATCGCCTTCCTCTTCACCACCGTGGCAGCCAATGCCATCGCCATCGTGGGTTCCAACCCTGTATCGGGAATGACCCTGATGACACTCATCTTCGCCTCTGTGGTGATGGTGGCAGTAGGCTTGCGAGGTCCTGGCGGAATGCTTGCCGCCCTGATTATGGGTGGTGTGGTTTGTACCGCACTCTCTGTGGCAGGTTCGTTCATCACCGACCTGAAGATTGGTTACTGGCTGGGTACTACGCCTAAGAAGCAGGAGGGATGGAAATTCCTCGGCACCCTGGTGAGTGCGGCTACCGTGGGCGGCGTAATGATGCTGCTCAACGAGACCTACGGATTCGCTTCCGGCTCTCTGGCTGCACCTCAGGCGAATGCAATGGCTGCGGTCATCGACCCGCTGATGAATGGTGTGGGTGCACCTTGGATTCTCTACGGCATCGGAGCCGTGATTGCCATCGTGCTTACCTACTTCAAGATTCCAGCCCTGGCTTTTGCCCTGGGTATGTTTATTCCGCTGGAACTGAACGTTCCGCTGCTGGTAGGTGGTGCCATCAACTGGTATGTTACTTCGCGCAGCAAGGATGCCAAGGTGAATGCGGAGCGTGGCGAGAAGGGTACGCTCATCGCCAGCGGTTTCATTGCCGGTGGAGCCTTGATGGGTGTGGTCAGCGCCCTGCTGAAGTTTGGCGGCATTGAGGCCAGCATCGCAGACAGCTGGTGGGTAAACCCAATGTCAGAGGTCTGCTCGCTCATCGCCTACATCTGCCTGATCGGCTTCTTCATCAGAGCCTCCAAAAAATAATCTGATTCTAAAAAAAATAATCTGATTAAAAAGAATAAAAAGAAAAAGAGGGTGTGTCTTGGACTTTTGACACACCCTCTTTTTCTTTTTTATCCCATTTCTGCAAATTCGGCAGGTTTCATGCCAAACTGCTTCTGGAAACATTTTGTGAAATAGCTAGGACTGCTGAAGCCCACCATGTAGCTCACTTCGCTGATGCGATAGTGCTTCTCACGCAGAAGGCGAGCAGCCTTCTTGAGCCTGATTACCTGAATCATCTCGTTAGGCGTAACATCAGCCAAACCGCGGATTTTGTTAAACAGCGAGCTTCGGCTCATTCCCAACCGTGCAGCCAGGAACGCCACGTTCATCTCCGGATTCGAGAGATTCTCCTCTATCACCTTCTCCATCTGCACCAGGAAATCATTATCAATCTTGGTTGGCGCAATCTCCTGGATAGGTTCCAGCGGCGTATGCGAGAACTTACTCTTCAGCAGCCTGCGCATCTCTATCAGATGATTCACACTCGCCTCCAGATACTTCATCGAAAAAGGCTTTTCGATAAAGATGTCGGCTCCGCAATTCATACCTTCTGCCTTGCTGGCATCATCGGTCTTTGCCGTGAGCATAATGAATGGCAGATGACTGGTCTTCGAATTCGTTCTTACACTACGGCAGAACTCCGGGCCATCCATTTCCGGCATCATCCAGTCGCTCACTATCAGCGTTACATCACATTTGTTCAGAATGCGCAGCGCCTGCTTGCCGTCTTCTGCCGTCAGCACCCGATACGTCTTGGCGAAATGTGCTTGCACGAAGTTCCTCATGTCCTCGTCATCATCCACAATCAGCATCGTAGGGCGATAACCCTTCTGGACATCTTTCGCATTCTCTGCGGCTGTTGCATCTTCAGGATTTCCGTCTGCTTCCATCACCGTTTCAGCCTCCTCTGAGATAGGATTTTTCAAGGCATCCTCTTCCTTCTCTACCACGGCATCTTCCTGGTTGACAGGCAGAGTAACGATAAAGGTAGCGCCCTTTCCTTCTTCCGATTTCACCTCAACCATTCCGTGATGAGCCTCCACCAGATTCTTCACGATGTTGAGTCCGATACCGGTTCCCGGCTTGTTGTCGTGAGCCTGATAGAAGGCGGTAAAAATCTTCTGCTGTTCGTCAGGACTGATTCCCATGCCATTATCCTCTACCGAGATGATGAAATGCTCGCCGTCTTCGGCAAGTCGGCACGAGAGATGCACGTAATCACGGGTGTACTTGGTGGCGTTGGTCATCAGATTACTGATTACCTTGGTAATCGCCTCGCTATCGATGATTGCCGAAAAATCGTCGGCAGGATAATCCACCTCCAGTCGGGCTCCCTTCTGCTGCAGGGTTGGCTCGAACCGTTCTGCCACCGCATGCATCAGCTTGGAAATATTCTGCAATCGGAAATGAACCTGCAGACCCTTCTGCTGCACCTTGTTGAAATCGAGCAACTGGTTGACAAGCGTCAGGAGTCGCTGGGCATTTCTGTCTATCACGTTCAGGGTCTGGTTCATCGCCTCACCATCCTTCACACTCTCGCTGATCTTCTGCCATTGCTCCTTCAGGTTCTCCAGCGGTCCGATGATCAGCGTAACCGGAGTACGGATTTCGTGGGCAATCATGGTGAAGAACTGCAGTCTTGCATCGCGCATCTCCTGCTCCTGCTTCTCCTCCAGACGGTCGAGTTCCTCCTGATGGCGGCGCTTCTCTCTCTTCACCCTTGACTGGGTGTAGAACCAGATGAGCCAGCCGATAACCAGCAGATACAGAATCTTGGCAGGCAACGACCACCAGAAAGGCGGATGCACCACAATCTTGAGCTTGGCTTCATTCTGCGACCACACGCCGTCGTTATTGGCAGCCTTCACTCGGAACGTATAGGTTCCGGCTGGCAGATTGGTGTAGGTAGCACGATGCTCGCTCGTAGTAACCCAGTCCTTGTCGAATCCATCGAGCATGTAGGAATAGAGGTTCTTCTCCGGGGAAACATAACTCAAAGCCGCAAACGAGAGATTGATCATATTCTCATCATACGAGAGATCCAGCTGCTCGATGTGGTTCAGCGACTCCGGCAATTTCTCGGACCCCACTTCCACGTGTTTATTGAAAAGCTCGAGAGAGGTGATTGCCACCGGAGGCACCACGTGATTGATCTTTACCTGATAAGGATAGAAGGTATTGAATCCCTGCGTAGTACCCAGATACACTCTGCCGTCAGAAGCCAAAAGGCGGGCATTCGGCATAAACTGGTCGCAGGTGAGTCCGTCATAACGGTTGAAGAGCAGCGTAGGTTCTCCGGGAATCCACTTGATGAGTCCCTTGTCAGAAGAGAGCCACATCTCATCCTGATTGATGATGATGGATGCAAAATCCTGACTAGGCGCATCGATGGCGATGCGGCGGAAGGAATCTGAGGATGGCTGATACTCGCACAATCCCATATTCGTAGCCACGAGAAGTCTGCCCTTGGAATCTTCCTGCACGCAGTTTACCTGATTGCTGCAGATAGAAGTGGTGTCATTCGCATCATTCAGATACTGCTTCCAGGTCTTGTTCCTCCGGTAGCACCAGAGTCCATTTCCCTGAGTAGCAAACCAGATGTTGCCCTTCTTATCTTCCTTGATGTCGATGGTAAGGCTATTGAATGATTTCACCATTCGGAATGCCTGATTGGTTTCATCCAGCATACAGGCTCCGCTCATGGAAGTAGCCCAGAGCCGGCGCCTGCTGTCTCTGAACAGGCAATAGCAGCTGCCGCTCAAGGCTTCATCTAAAGCAGGAAAAGGCTTCAGCGCCCCGGAAGACAGACTCATCCTGAAAACTCCGTTGCCATAAGTTCCTATCCAGAGATCATCCCCTTCAGCCAGCAATCCGTGTACATTATACCGTGCTATTGCCTGCTTGCCGGGGAAATCAACAAAGCCATCCGTTGCCGGATCAAAGCAATCCACTCCCGCATCATCGGTAGCTACCCAGATACGATGACTGGCATCCTCGGCAAATCTTCCTACCACATTACCTTTCTGTCCGCCAACTCCGGCTGAATGCATCTCGAATCGGTTTCTCATGGTAGGAGAAGGAATGTAACTTACTCCGCCATAGAAGGTTCCTATCCAGATGCCGCCCTCCTCATCCGAAGTGATGCTATACACGAATCGCTCGGCAGAACTGCGGCTCGGATTATCCACTTCCGAAACCATTCGCCAACTGCGTTTCTGGATATCGTATTCCACCAATCCATCATCGCTACCAATCAGCACGTTGATATTCCGGTCGTTATAGAGCTTATGGATGTGATGCACGGAATTGCTTACCGAGGCATTGATCAGCTGGGTAGTAGTACCATCGGTATCCACCTGAAACAACCCATCGTTCCAGGTTCCCACCAGAATGCTTCCATCCGAATTAGCGAGCATGGCTATTCCATAGAGCCGGGATGCATCTCCCTTTAAAGGTACCATCGCAAAGCTGTCATTCGCCTTATTGAGTCGGACAAGTGATGATGGAAGATGATTGCAGAGTGCCCACACTTGGTTGTTGACATCCACCAGGGTAGCCACCACTTCACCCTTGCTTCCCTTGATCTGATAATGACGGCATTCGTGGGTTGTGAGGTTGTATCTGAAGAGTCCCTGCCCCAGGGTAGAAACCCACACGTTGTGGCTGTCATCTACAGAGAAATAAGAGATGATGGAAGTTATCTTATCGCTTAATTTCTGAAACTGTTCGGTTTTAAAGTTAAAGAGGAAGGCACCCTTGGAAGTACCCACCAGCAGCCCTTCATCGCAGGCTTCCAGCGCACTTACATACTGGTCGAACTTCATTTGCGGGTTATAGATAGTCTGCACCTGATAGCCATCATACCGGCAGAGACCATTATCGGTACCAAACCAGATGAATCCATTCTTATCCTGCACGATGCTTCTCACGGCATTGCTCGGCAATCCCGTGTTCATCGTGACAGCACGTACCTGAGGTTCCCTCACCGCATTCCTGCTCCAGGTAGAAGCAGGCGTCATCGCCATCAGGAAGACGGCAGCTAGGATTGTTATAATCTTTTTCATTGTTCTTGTCTTTTCGATTATTGGTGCAAAATTACAAAATTATATTCAAAAGAAAGAGTTCTTAGAAAAGAAAATGACAAGAGATTAACCTATCATTATTATTTGCTGTTTACCTGATTCCATTTCGGCGGATTCACGCCCAGCAAATTCTTCACAAAGAAGTCGTAGCGCTTGTGCTCGCCATAGAGTTCTCCCATGGTATGATGGGCTCCCGGAATCACCACGAGTTCGAAATCCTTGTTCGCCTTCTGCAGGGCATTCACCACCTGATAGGTGCTCGATGGATCTACGTTGTCATCTATCTCGCCTACCACCAGCATCAGAGGGCGCTCCAGCTTGTGGGCATTCTCCACGTTGCTGCACTCCACGTAACTGGAATCAACCGGCCAGCTCATCCATTGCTCGTTCCACCAGATTTTATCCATCCGGTTGTCATGACAGCCGCAGGCACTATAGGCAGCCTTGTAGAAATCGCCATGCAGCAATACGGCGGTAGTACTCTCCTGTCCGCCTGCCGAACAGCCATAGATAGCCACATTATCAGCATCCATATAAGGATACTTCTTGGCTGCAGCCTTGATCCAGAGCTCACGGTCTGGGAATCCGGCATCCTTCAGGTTCTTGTAGCAAACCTCCTCAAACTTCTTGCCGCGATAGGAAGTTCCCATCGCATCGAGCTGAACTACGATGAAACCGAGTTCGGCAAGCGAAGTGGTGTACCAGTTGTATGGCATGAAACTCTTAGGAGTATAGGCATCGCCCGGACCCGAATAGATGTATTCGATAACCGGATATTTCTTGTTCGGATCGAAATTGGTAGGGCGCTGGATGATGCCCCACATATCGGTCTTGCCATCACGCCCCTTAGCCACAAACACCTCAGGAGCTACCCATCCGTGCTTCTTCAAAGTAGCAATATCAGCCGTCTCCAGGGTCTTGACGAGCTTGCCCGTCTGCGCATCTCTGAGCACGGTAACAGGAGCGGCATCCACCTTCGAATAGGTATCTAGGAGATAACGGTAATCATAGGTATATTGGGCACTATGATTGCCCTCTTCAGGAGTGAGCGCCACCATATTCTTGCCGTCGATACCTATTTTATAATAATGTACCAGATATGGGTCCTCATTCCTGTTCACACCACTAGCCGAGAAATAGATTTCTCCCTTCTCTTCATCTACACGCTGGATGCCACGAACAAACCATTCGCCCTTGGTAATCTGTCGGATAACCTTCGACTTCTGCACATCGTAGAGATAGAGATGATTCCAGTTGTCGCGCTCGCTCATCCAGAGCAGCTGCTTGCCATCCTTGATAAACTGACGCCACAGACGACCATAGTTCACGAAAGTATTGGCACGCTCCTCTACCACGGTACGCAGCTTGCCGGTTTCGGCATTCATCGCCAGCATCTGATAGAGATGATGACCACGCTGGTTGTACTCCATTGTCACCTCCTTGCTGTCAGGTGTCCATTGCATCCACTCCAGTTCATACTGGTTTTCTATCTGATGCTTGTCAGCCTCCACCTTCTTTCCGGTAGCCACATCGATGATGACCGGATAGTGCTGTGGCAGAGCATCGCCCGGCTTGGCATACTCCTGCTTGTGGAGGATAGGCTGCAGCTGGTCGGCAGGCGAAGATTCTACGTAGTAGGCATAGCGTTTCTCTACCGGAACACGCTTGCATACGAAGATGTGCTTGCCGTCTGGGCTCCATTGGATGCGGTTGCTGTAATAACATCCGATGGTACCATCCTGAGTAAGGATTCGCTTGGCTTCGGTATAAGGTTTTCCTGCCTCATGAACCACCACGTTGTAACCTTCGATGTAGGCTTCCATCTTGCCGTCGGGCGAAAGTACCGGATAAGCCTCCTTCTCCTCATCTACCTCCATCCAGTGGCGCTCGTGGTGTCTGCCAAACTGAGGCTTGTAGGCAGGACGAGGCTTGATGCCCAGCGCCTTCTCCATCGCTTCCTGCGAATCATAAGTCTTCATCTCATCCTTATCGGCATCATAGGATACAAACTTCCTGCCCTGAGGAGTAGAAATCTGATAATGCAGTACGTGGGTGGAATCGCACCAAGCCGATGATCGTGCCCAATGGAACACGGAGTCGGCAGAGAACTGATGACGAAGAGCATAAGCTCTGTTGTAATCTTCTAATGTGCCCTGGGCTGAAGCTGTAGCTGCCGGCATCGTCAGAGCTGCACTCAACAGCGAAAGGCCTAAAATCTGATTCTTCATTATGTTTAAAATTTTACTTGTTGATTTCTTTATCGTATATGGGAAGTTAGAGAAGTTAAGGGAAACTTCTTTAACTTCTATCAATTCCCATCGCTTACAAAACTTGAATTATTTCCCAGTATAGAAATCGGTGATGCGTCGGATAGCACGCTGGCAAACCGGACAGAAATCATCCACTTCGTTGATTCGCATACGGCAGACCTGTGCCGGACGGTAACATCCCTTGCTCTGGTTGCCCGCCCCCTCGAACACACCTATCTTGAAGACGGCTTCATTGAGTTTCTTCTGCTCCTTCTCGTTTCTGATATTCTTATGATCCGGAAGTTTGGCAAGCGGCGTAGGAATCTTCACGCCCTTCGGCATCATATCCGCCCACTTGCTATGGAAATCCTTCAGCGTGGTGAGGTTCGGCTCCCAAGGCTCGGTATCACTAGGATACATCGGGTCGTACTCATCGGTACTGTACTCATCGCCCAAGCCCGCATAGCCATGACCGAACTCATGTACCAGTACCTTCTTGAACGTAGGATGATCAGAGGTAGAAAGCGTAACCTGGTTGTAGATGCCGCCGCCACCATACGTAGGAGAATTCACCAATACGATGATCTGCTCGAAAGGCACATTGCTCAAGGCATCATAGATGCGATGAATCTTGCTCGTAGTGAGATAACGGTTCGAATAGAAAGTATCGTAATGAGAGCAGGCCATCGTGTTCTTCCATTTCCCGTCGTGCGGAATACTAGGACCCTCATCGAGCGATGGAGCCGCAACTGCCACTACGTTGAATCTCGACTTGAGCGAAGCGAATGGTTCGCGCTCGAAGATGGCATCGGCAGCCCGCTGCGCATCCTGATAGAACTTATCCATCTGGTCCTGGCGATAACCCTCGGCGATGATGGCGAGGTCCACACAGTCGGCAGCCTCTCCGCTCTTCACGATGTAGCGGTAAGGGATGCCATTCTCGCCCAATGGTCGGATGAGGATATCCTGAGGATTGATGGTATGGCGCAGTTCTGCGGTCACCTTCTGATGCGTATCGCTCAGGGTGATACTTACATCCACCGGCTTCTTCGGGAACGGCACGAGGAAACTGCTCTCGAATGATTTCTGCAGATGTTTAGCCTCCTGTGTAAGCTGCCACTCCTGGAAGAGTGTAGAGAAGGTGTTTACATAAAGCACCTTGTTGGTGCCATGCTCATACACGGTCACCTGTCCGTTTCCGTTCAGGAATTTCTCATCCAGTCTTGTCTTTCTTCCCGCCCAGGTAGGGTTGCTGTAAGCTTGTTCGAAATAGATAGCCTGATTCACGCTATCGCCCGCCACGATATAATCCAATCGCAGCGTCTTGTCTTCGAAGTTATTATCAAACTTCTGTGCCTGCATCGGCATTGCCACCATCAAAGCAAGAGATACCGATAACAAAGTCTTATTCTTCATAAAAATCTTATTCTTCATAAAAATCTTATTCTTCATAAGCGATGATATTTTTTATTTCAAGCAGATGATTCTTATTCAATCCGTACTTCACTCTTACTTCACTCTTACCTCATAAGGGAATCGGCGGGAAGAAGGATCGAGCGAATGATTCACAGGAGCACCCATCACCACGAGATAGAGCGCCTTGAGAGGCTGGGACTTTGGAGCCACAAGCGAAACCTTTCCATTCATCGCTTCGCCCATCGGGCTGTAGATGCATTCATCGGTATCGGCAGTTACTCCCACCAAACCATAACGGTAACCGATGGTTCGTGCCATCTTGTCCTTGGATGCCTTGAACACCTTACCATCGGCATCGAGGGCTCTGAAATCTACAGTAACCTTCTTGCTAGCTTTCGGGATTTCCAACTTGATGGCATTGAAACCATAGTTCTCAGGAACTGAAGCTGTATCCGGACGGAGATAACCATTCTTCTGCTTCAGCATCCTGGTATCAAAGGTGCAGGCATAAGGACGGGTCTCCTTACGGGCATAATCGAAATCGAAGTTCACGAGATGACGGTAGCAGTCGAACATTTCATCATTAAACTGCTTCTGACTCATCTTATACTTCCGCTTGTAGGTAACAACCGGGTCCTCTCCTACTTTTCCCTCACGATAGAGCTGTGCGATGCTTTCCAATCCATGCTTCTCTGCCCACCATTCTATCACGTATGGCGAATGATAGATGTTGTCCAGATGCAGATAACCCTTATGGGTAAGCTGTCTGAAGGCATCGAAATGATACTTCTCATCTGTTATCCAGTCGGGATTCACTCTCCAGAGCATCCATTGGGATGTCATCTCGAAGAAGCCGCTTCCTCCCCAGGCTTCGCCCGTTTTGTCTGCCATAATCTGAAGCTGGAAACTGTGTCCCAACTCATGAGCCAGACAGTTGAGTTTTTGATCTTGAATACGGTTAGGTGTTACCCAGAGCGCTCCGATAAAGTCATCATAAGTTCCGCCGTAAGCGGTTCCTTCCAGCGAATAGTTCACCATCACCATCATCTTATACTTATCGCAGATGCTGCCCGGCAAAGAGAACTTCAGGGTATCACGGAAGAAGCGGTAGAACCGTTCCACCTGGGTCTGCAGATTACCCAGGTCGAAATTCATCGGCTTACCTTCGAGCGAAGGAGGATTCTGCGGATTGTCTCCGAATGGCTTTTCCCAGAAATACACGATATTCTGGGTCTGTGCACTATGTCGCCAGCACCATCTCTCATCCTCCTTATTGAAATCATAGGGTTTCAGAGAGTCCGGTACGAAGATGAGTTTCTGTGGTGCAGAAACAGGATTTACGGGTCTGGTGGCAGGAGCCTCAGATGGGTCCTGCTGCGCCAGGGCTGCAGTAGCCCAAGGCAAGGTTGCCGCTGTGAGTATCAGCGATAAGAAGATTCGTTTCATTTCGGTTATGATTTTTGCGTTATTTATTATTTTCGTTATTGATATTTCGCCACAAAAGTACTGATAATCTTGCAGAAACACTCGCAATATCGTCTAAAATGATACAAATATCGTATTCCAGTACCATTTTGATGTATAATAGGATGAGAAAAGATGTATAAAAAGAGGATCTTCCCCATTTTCCCTATGTAAACAATATTCCTAAGAAAGGAAATCTGGCAAAAACACCCGAAAAATGGGGAAAGAAGAGATTGAGAATTTTTCCTTAAGGGTTTTTATTTTTTTCCTTAAGGGAAAATTGTTTTTTCCTTAAGGGAAATGATTTCTTCTCTTAAGATTTTTTCCAGCCACGCTTAAACTGTAAAGTAAAAATGGCAACCGGAACCCCAGTTGCCACTTTTTTACTTTATTTCTCTTTTGGATAAGGGTTAGTAAGCGAAGTGTTCATAATACAATCTGATAAGGCTGCTTAACCAACTGATCGAGTGAACATATGAACAACGGAACTAACTATATTAACTATGCAAATTTCATCTTAATGGTAATAACAGCCTTATGGAGCTTGCCACCTTTATTATATACCATCGTTGGTTTGATGATATAAGTCTTGCTCTTTTCGGAGTGACCAGGATTATGCCCCACGGTCAAGCCATATCCACTGGCATCATACTCATAGTAGATAGGAGCATCGCCCCAAGAACTGGCTGTGCCATCGGCTGCAATCCAGAAACCAATGCCATTGGCAGAGTAAGCATACGACACCTTGCCATCAGGATTGGTCAAGCCCACAGCCACCTTGCCTTCGGCAGGACCAGAGAATCCATCAGCCTTAACCGTTCCAGCATCCAACGTCGCACCAGCTATCTCTGAAGGCTGAAGTTTGAAAGCCTTGGCTATCTTCTCCATAACACCATCGTTCAAGAGATTGAAGGTATGCAGAGGATAGCTTTCGCTGCTTGCGTCAAGACTTACCTCAAGTGAAGTCTCCACGTCAGTTGGGTCGCCTTCAGGTATCGTCACGTTGCCTAGCAAGTCTGTGCCCGAGAACTTCACACGATAAGGCCATTGCTCATCATTGGTCTCATCATCATCCCAGGCATTACGATTATACTTATCAGGAGCAGCCAGTACACAGAGGTACAATCGCTCAGTATTGGCAGGAACTTCGTAGGTTGCTGTGCCTTTCTTGCCTGTATGCATCTCGCCATAATGTGACTTGCCATCCTTGGTGATTGCCACAAAACCATAACGATAATTCTGCTGAGTATTGCTCTGGGAATTATACTTGGTCACAGTACTCTTGGCATTACCATCTCCATCTACTACAGTACCAGGATCACCAGCTGCCAAAGCAGAACCAGGAGCTAACCCCTCAAGCGTAGCACTTACCTTGCCCGAAGCAGGAACATTCAGCGGGATGAGATTGAAACCTGTTGTACCCGGACAGTTAGTATAAGCCACCTGATAACAGCCATCGTTCTTATACAACTTGGTTGAGTAATTGATGGCGGCCTCCTTCTTATACTGATGCACAGCCTTGAAATCATAGTCTGCACAATGAGCACTATACTCATATAAATCCTTGTAAAGTGCATCAAGACTATTGTTGCAATAGATGCGCATATAAGTCTGAAGCGGATCCTCCGGATATTTGCTCTCTTTCCAGATACGGGCGTATGACTCGATGCCATGCTTTTCAGTAAACCAATACTGGAACCAGTAGCTTGCGTAACGCATGAACTCATGGTTGAAGTGGCGATGATGATTCTTGAGCCAAACAGCATAATGAGCGTCCTGGTCAAAACACTCGTTAGGATAATCCTGGAACGACTGCCACTGGGCACATTGTTCCCAATAAGCACAACCGCCAGCACCATTTTCACCAAATCCATAACGGAAGCCAGCAGGCACAAGCTGGGAACCATCAGCCCTATCTATTGGCGTAACCTCACCCGTGAAGAGTTTGTCGGCAGAAACCTGATATTGGAAAGAGTGTCCTATCTCATGACCAATGGTTGAACCAACCGGCTTGCAGGTAGATGGATTTACCCAAAGGGCACCAATCTTATCATCATAGCCTGAACCAGTAGCAAGCCAATCTGTCTGATAAAGAAGATAAATCTGCATCTTATGATTATCAAGAACCGATTTTCCCTGTCCCACAGTTGCCATACCGAGTTTCTCTACATTGGTATTATAGAACTGCTCAGCCTTCTGCAACAAGTCATCAATATCCACACGCAAAGCCTCCGGTACAGATTCTGCATTAGGATTATCTCCAAAGCCAGGCTCCCAGAACACGAAGAAATGTTCGCTTTGCTTCATTCTCCACCACGACCATCTGGCATCGCTGCGGAGCATATAGTCAGGTCCCTTTTCAAATCCTTCATTCCAAGTACCAGGAGTGATATACATACTATAATTACTAATAGCTGAAGCATCCATCATCTTTACGGCATCAGGATTAGCCTCTTGATGGATTGTTACAGTAACACACTTCTCACCACATTTGATAGTAACCTCTGCCTCACGATAAGTTTCATTATCGTTTTTACTTAGGAGCAAAGGCATCTTAACATCTCCTGCGCCACCCTTAGGAACAGTTATTTTTAGCCAAGAAATAGAAGTTGCCGCACGGGTACCTACTTCTGCGACACTAGCCGTCCAAGCAGAATTTGCAGTAAAAGATATGCTTGCCTCTGTCTCATCCCAAGGAATCGTCTTTGTCAATTCACCAGTAGGCGAAGTTATATCACCGATTATCATATCATCATCACTACTACATGATGCTATCATTCCCCCCAAAAAGAATAAGAAGAAACTAAGAATGAATTTATTATTTGTCTTAAACATAAGTTTTATAGGATAATATTTTAGTAGTTGGTTATATTGATTGTAAAAATGAGATTTTAATATGATAAATTAAATTCTCATCATCAAGATTGGCACAGGTAAGTACCTGTGCCAATCCTAGAATATTATGCGAAAGTTACATTTACAATGAACTCTACAAATTTAGAAGCATCAGTTTTGCTAGCATAAACAAAATGCAACTTACAGGTTGTACCAGAAGCTACACCAGGATAGCGGCCAATACCAACAGTACCATCATGGGTTTCTACGAATGCCTGGCAAGTATCACCCCAACCGACAACCTTGCCATTAGCATCAAGCCAATAACCAAGACCATTTGCCGTATATTTGCTTTCGGTATCCCATTTTCCATCAGTTCCAACCATATAAAGAGCAATGTCATTGTCTGTATCTTGAACCATTTCATTGAACTCTTTTACAGTCATACCCATACAAGTTTCAATAGCATGTGCATACTTACTAAACTCAATCTCAAAAGAATTATAATCACCCTCTGGGATTGTGATTGTAGGCATAATCAAGCCTGGATCTGTTACAGATATTGCTAAGTTGAATCTTACATAATCATCATAGTCTTTTCCATTATTAATGGCAAAGCCCAGATTTTCAGTTATAGAAACACCTGCTGCCGAATTCTCAGGAACATTCACATTAATGGTTTTATTAGCAGTATCCAAGGAAACTGTAGCAACTGCATTTTCTGTACTTATCTTGCCATTCTTATCATAGCTCCAAGCCATTTTTCCGGCATTAGGAGCAGTCTTGTCCCAAACCGTTTTGGTTGCATTAATATTATAAAAGACAACACTACCATTGTTTACGGCCGTCATCAGATCATCCACAGTCATCCCCAATTTAGTTTGGATTGTTTCTGCATAATCTTTTAGATTAATTTGCTTTTGCTCAATGTGTCCTTTTCGGAATTCAGCAGTACAAGCAATATTAGCCGAAGCGTCAACACGCAAATATGGACTCTCGGTCTCTCCATAAACATGCTTCTCTACCGCATCATTAGGATCATCGCTACAAGCAGTGAAGCTCAATGCCAAGCATGCCATGCATACATATAATATATTCTTTTTCATATCAATGTCTATTAATAATTATTTTTCACCAGATGTCAAACCATCATATCCTGGATTCTGTTTCAACTTGAGGTTACCCTTCAATGCTGTCTTAGGGATTGGGAACAAATCACCATCACGATTATCAACCTTATCCTTGCAGAACCAAGACTTACCATTGTAAACATTCATATTAGTACCCTTGATATTGAAACGGATCAATTCATCACGACGATGGGCTTCACAAACGAACTCCTTAGCATACTCATCGAGCAAGCCACCAAATTCGATATCAGCTCCACCTTCTTCAGTAATTACCCAATCATGAGAATTAACGTCCTTTCCACGGTCTTCACGGTGACCATAGTTGTACTTACTACCACCCTTCAGGTAAGCAGCAGTAACAACTGCCTTTTCCGGATTAGCCTTGAAGTTACGAGCACGAACCTTTGATACCAGCTCAGCAGCCACATCTTCATTCTGTCCCAAGCGAAGCAGGCACTCTGCCTTCATCATCATGGCATCAGCCAAACGGAAGTAAGGAACATCATCATAGCTTGTACCAAAATCGCCACTCAGAATATCATACTTGATCAAACGGTAGCTCTCGAATGGGAAGCAACCTGGATTGTCGATACTATGAAGTTCCTTGGTATATACCAAAGGTTCACCATCTACAGTAATAGGACTTCCATCCTGTGCATACTGCTGACCACCAGTCCAAGTATTCTCGAAGCGAGTATCACCCTCCTCATAAATATCAAGGAATTGTGGGAACACGATTCCACCACCAGTTGCCCAACCAGCAAAGTTCCAGCGAGCACGACCCGCATTGTGGATCCAGAGATTCGCCATATAGTTACCACCGGCATACTTATTCTCCAAAGGAATACCAAAGATAATTTCCGGTGAATTAGAGATATCCTCAACGAAATTGTCATTATAGTTGGCTGCCAAAGAGAAAGGACCTTCCAAGACCTTATTCACTTCATCCAAGCTCTTCTGATACCAGGACTTATCAGTATCATCCTTAAACCATGCGTTGTGGTTCAAATAGAGTTTTGCCAAAAGCATATGAGCGGCATACTTATTGATCTTTCCCATCTCAATAGTAGAAGGACATTTATCAGCAACAGCCTTCAATTCGCTCTCAATCCATTTGAAAGTATCTTCTGGCTTTGACTGTTCCGGGGTCCAACCATCCTCATGAACATAGGTAGTGTCCAAAGGAATATTACGATACAAATCGAACAAATTGTAGTAATACAATGCACGATAAGCACGAATCTGCGCTGTAATGTCCTCGCTGGAAGCGATTGCCTCGTTAGCAAGAATCTTGTTACAAGCGTTTACACCTGCATAGTTGTTGTTCCAGTTTACCTCAAAGAAACCAATTTCTGAGTTCAACTGGTGCTTATGCATTGATACATAGAGGTCACCCCATCCAATACCAGGACGGTTAGGAACGCCCCATACATCAGAGCTCATATCCATGATATCTGACATACCAAACCATCCCCAATATACATCACGCAAACTGCTATATACAGGAGCAATGGTACGTTCCAATTCTGCCTGTGACAGAGGATGTTGCTCTGTTGCGATTACACTATATAATTTCTCATCAAGATCAGTACAGCCTGTCATAGTCAAGCCACAGGTACCAACGATGGCAGAAACTAATATCTTATTTATTTTTGTATTCATAATGTTTCTTTTTTAGAATGTTACCTTTGCACCCAATGTAAATGTACGAATAGTAGGATACTTATCACGTGAATCAATACCTGAGTACTGTGGATCACTGTTAGTCAACTCTGGATCCAAACCACTATAGCTTGTAATAGTAAAGAGATTATCACCTGACAGATATAAATACAGGTTCTTTACATAGTGATTTGCCTTCAAAGGTACAGTATAACCGAAAGTCAAGTTAGACAACTTCAAGAAATTACCATTTTCCAAGTAATAATCTACGAATGTCTGCTTCTGAGCTACAGAAAGTACAGCTGTTCCGAACTTTTTCTCTGCAGCGCTCTTCAAACGGTTATAGGTAACGGCATTGTTCTCATAATAAGCACGAGCCTCATTCAGAATCTTGAATCCAAACTGACCGGTAAACTGCATACTGAGATCAAAGTTCTTGTAGCGAAGTGTATTACTCCAACCCACATTGAACTTAGGGATAGCATTACCCAAATACTGATGATACTTATCATCGGTAAGCATATTATCAGTAAACTCCTCAGCTTCACCAGTTTCTTTATTCTGAATCATCCAAAGACCATTTTCAGAGATTCCAACAGCCTTCATACCATACCACTGACCAAGAGGTTTTCCAACTGCCATACGCTGAGTTGACATCGTAATAGGCTCACCCAAATAAGCAATATCCTGCTCATTGGCTGTCTCATACAAGTCGTTGGAAAGACTAATCAACTTAGTAGCATTGGTAGCGAAGGTTGCAGTAGTCTTCCACTCAAAATCTTTTGTGCGAACAGGAACTGCGTTGATACCGATTTCAATACCCTGATTACGCATCTTACCAACATTCGCCAAAGTAGAACTTACCAGATTTGGAGGAGTAGGAACGGTGTACCACCAAAGCATATCAGAAGTATTCTTGCGGTAAACATCAATAGTACCAGACAAACGATCATCCAATACACTCCAATCCAAACCGATATTGTACTCAGTAGATTTCTCCCATTTCAAATCTGGGTTAGGATTTGATGTAACGGCAAGTCCCTGATACCACTTACCTTTATCATAATAGTAACTGCTACCCAATTCCCACTTGGTAAGAGACAGATATGGGTCGTTAGGAATGACACCGGTTACACCATAGCCAAAACGCAACTTCAAATTATTCAACCATCCCTTTGTACTTTCCATGAACTTCTCATTACTGATAGTCCAACCAGCAGATGCAGAAGGGAATGTACCCCACTTATTGTTAGCACCAAACTTAGAAGAACCTTCACGGCGTACACTCACCAAGAGATTGTACTTATCAGCATAACCATAACTGATACGACCAAAGAAACCGACAAGCTTATTATCGTTCTTATAGCTACCCATACCAGCCTTACCATCTTTCAGATATTCACCTACTCCAAGGTTATTATACTGATAAAAATCACTCATGAAGTTGGTATTGTTAGCGTTGAAACCCTCATACATATTATACTGATAGCTATAACCTACCAGACCCTCGAAACGATGCTCGCCCCACTGCTGTTTATAGGTAGAGGTCAATTCCAGATTATCACTCTTGCCATAACTATAGCTATGATATGCATAACCCTTAAATCCATTCTGTTTCTGGTCATAATACTGAGAAGTATAATATCCTTCATCATGCGCATTAGAACGGTCGGTAGCAATCATCAGGTTGGTCTTCCATCCCTTGATTGGCTCGACTGTGATATTACCCGTCATACGTGTCTGCTCTGTCTTGTATTCACCCGTATGCTCATTCAAAAGAGCAATAGGGTTCATATAATAGTTGATAGACATATTCTCATAATAGGTACCATCACTATTATAAATAGGCTCGGTAGGATTACGCATGATAGCCTGACGATAAATCTGAGTACCGGCAGCATCTACAGGACCATTTTTATGATTCTTCTTCATTATATTGAACTGCAACTTCACGATGTCGTTGAGCATATAATGCGACAGACCTGCATTGAAACGCATTTCATCAGAATAAGTCTTCAAGAAAACACCCTGCTGGTTTCTATAAGTGAAATCAGCATTATAAGAGGTTGTCTTGTTACCACCAGTAATAGAAATATTATGATTGTGGGTGAATGCAGTACGGGTTACAGCATCCAGCCAATCTGTATCGTATCCCTTGTCAGTAAAGTTGGTCAAACCATTTCGGATATCAGAGCCATCCATCATATCAAGCTTATTGGCAAATGATGCGATGGAAGCATAACCACTATAATTTACTGTAGTATTTGTATCACGACGACCCGACTTTGTGGTAATGATAATTACACCAGCAGCACCACGGGTACCATAGATTGCAGCAGCTGATGCATCCTTCAAGACATCAATACTCTCAATATCTTCTGGAGCAACTGTTGACATATCACCCTCAATACCATCAACAAGAACCAGAGGAGTATTAGAACCACTCAAAGAAATCACACCGCGAAGACGAATAGCAGAAGTAACACTAGGGTCACCAGAACCATTAGAAATGGTCAGACCGGCAACCTTACCCTTAATCAAATCACCTGCATCATGAATATTTCCCTGAGAGAAATCTTCTGCCTTGACACTGGTAATGGCAGAAGTGATGTCACCCTTCTTCTGGGTACCATAACCGATAACGACTACTTCGTTCAAAGACTTCATGTCTTCCTGAAGTGTCACATCACCGCCTTTGGTCTCTTGATTTACATATCCGATATAGGAGATTGTCAAGGTAGCGCCTCGCTTTACCTTCAAGGTATAGTTACCATCAATATCGGTAACAGTACCATTCTTGGCGTTGCCTTTTTCAATAACACTCGCACCAATGATAGGTTCACCATTGGCATCCTTCACTACACCCTTTACGGTAACTTCGTTCTGCTGAACATTTTCTACCTTTGGGGTTGATGAGGTCACACTTGCTGCTAGAGTAGGTAATGTACCTCCGCAGGCAAGGACCAAACACGCGATGGCTTTAACATAAGCTTGGCTATGTACAAAGCCTGAGATTTTTTGTGTCTGTCTCATTTTTTATTTTTGCTAGGTTTATTATTGTTTAATTTTCGATTGCAAAGTAACACAATATTTTGCATATCATGCCACATTATCGTCTAAAAGAGTGAAAATATCGTCTAAACCTGGCGATTTAGACGATATTTTCGTCTTTTAAGCCGATTTTGCTACTCTTAAATGTTGTTTATTCTAAATGATGTCTTTGTTGTCTTTAATGTTTTATTGTTTTGTTGTTTCTATGTCTTTATTGTTTCATCGCCTTCTTCAGTTTTCCCACAGCGGCATGAATCATATCGTGGGTTCCACTTCCGTCGGTCACGTACTTCTGAACCATTCTGCCATAACTGATAGCTTCCTTGAGTTCCTCGCTGGTGTTGTCATCCGGCCAACCGGCACGGCGAAGCAGACCGGAGAGTTCTCGGAGGTCTTCCATCTCGGCAAGGTTGCCAGGGCGCATCGTGTTGATGGCACGGTTCAGGATGGCAGTAGTGCCTTCCAGTTCATCCTGGGTTACCTTCTTCTTGCCCTTTGCCACCAGCTCCTGTGCCTGAGCCATCACCTTCTGCATGCGCTCATAGCCGAACGGTGCCCATGGAGCATACTCCGGAACCTTCTGCGAAAGGGCATTCCACTTTTCCTGGTCAGCCTTGCGCTCTGCGGCAAGATTCAGGAGAGAATTCAGTTCGGTGAAATCTATCTTCACCTTCTTGCTCTTCTTGCTCTTGGCATCGGTCAGGTTGATGCGGTAGTAGTGGGTACTGTTAGCGTTGCGGTAATAATCGGGCTGGAATTCCTTGCCATCCAGCTTCAGGGTAAGGAGATTGGCTCCTGCACCTGTGGTCACGCCGTTCGATTCGCCCACGGTGATATTACTCAATCGGGAGTCGATGTTCAGCGTAGCCTGATTCCAGGTCTGTGCGCCTGTACCCGCCATCACCAATGGTCCGTACATCAGGGTTCCTACCCAGGATGTCTTCAGCGGAGTACCGTCCAGACTTGCCACATCGCTCGAAAGCTTGTCGGCACCATATTCGATATGCTTGCTGAATGGCATGTCGATTTCTACGACATCTCCCACCTTCCAGTGCTTCTGCTCCAGTTCTACATAGGTGCTAGGCTGATAGCTCTTTGCCACTTCCTTGCCGTTCACCTTGATGGAGAAACCTTGCGTAGCCCAGTATGGTACACGGAGTTTCAGGGTGAAATCGCCCTCGCCTTCCGTAATCTTGATGGCTGAATGCTGTGACGGCCATAGGCAATCCTGCTTGATGGTCACGCCCTTCTCCTTCCAGTGGAGGGTGGTTGGCATATAGAGTCCCACCCAGAGGGTATGATCGTTGGCAAAATAAGCCGACTGCTGGTACTTGGTATGGTTTTCAGAACCTGTACCGCCGCAGCAGGTACTCTGAGGAGTCTCGTTGCCGAACGGCTTGGTGGCATTCAATCCTACTGCATACTGATAGCAGGTCTGATACTGGTCCGGATTGAGGGAACCGATAATCTGATTGTACAGCGTGCGCTCGATATAGTCGAGATACTGCGCATTATCAGGGTTATAACAGTTCAAATCCTTGCTCAACTTGACGAGGTTATACGCGCAGCAGGTTTCGTTGATATCCGGATAAGCCTGCGATTCACCTTCCTGCAGTCCGTTGGTTGCCATACTCAGAATCTGGGTATATGGCTGGCGGAACATTTCTCCGTTGCCGACACCACCCATCGCATACATGTATCTGCCCTGCACCAGACTCCAGAAGTTCTGTGCCAGATTGTAATAGTATGGCTTCTGATTGCTCTTGTAACTGCGCAGCGCTCCGATAATCATCGGAATATGCTGGTTGGCATGGCGGGTACGGATGTCATCGATGTTCTTGCTCAGCGGATCATAGAACTTAGGCGCATCGAAACAGTTGGCAGCCTCGAGGAGTTTTGCCTTTTCATCCGGATTGGAAACCATCTCAGAAAGACGGGCGAGCGATTCGCTCATACCTCCCACCTCACCGGCGATGTACATGTCCCACATCTCGTAGCGGTTGCCCGGCTTGGCTCTACGCTCATCCTGGGTGCCGTCCTGCTTTACGTAAGTGCGGTAATGCATGCGGTTCCATACCCAGAGTCCCATATCCTTGGCGATGAGGAGAGCCTTATCGCAGATTTCCTTATCATCAAAGTAGGTAGCGATATCTATCAGACCGGCAAGTTGCTTGTGTACGCTATAATAAGGTGCCCAAACCCAATCGGAGTTGTTGTAAGCACGATACATTTCAATCAGAGCACAATGCTGAGCCGGAATGGCGTTGATATAGCCGTAACCATAAAGTTCAGGGTGCTTCTTATACTCATCAAAAGCAGCCCAGGTGCCCTTCATCTCCCGGAGTTCAGTCTCAGGAGCGAAATCACGAGCCTCCCAGTTGCGCTTCAGATCCTTGTTATATACAAAGGTCATCTCCTGATACTGTCGCAACTCATTCACCATCCGGGTGATATTCTTGCGGAGGATAGCCTTCTGCTCAGGATTGGTTGCCACGGCGTATGCCTGTGCGATAGCCGACATATAGTGACCTGATCCATGACCTTTGAGCTTGGTATCTGGCGAATCCCAGCCATCACTCTTGGTATAGCCCTCCGTGCTCAAACCATAGGTATCACGATAGTTGTAGAGTTGCTGGGTAACATCCCAGGAACAGATCTCACGGATAGCCTCATCGCGGTTGTGGGTAAGTCGGTTGTCACCATCTATGCTCACATCAGCGAGCGAGAAGGTATGAGCCACTTCCTTTTCAGGAGTCTGATAGCCTCCTGCCACCACCTTGATCTGTGCCTTGACAGGATAACCATTGTCGGTACTCTCATCACCTATCACAAAACCACCTACCTCATATTGGCTTCCGGCAGGATGCTTCTGTGCATCAGCCTCAGCCTGCTCATCAGCAAGCGGAGAGTTAGCCCAGCGTACCTGGCGATACTCTGAATAACCATCAGAATAGGTTACCCACACGAGATTAGGAAGTCGGGGAGCTGTACCCTCCGGACAATCCACTGCTACCGCAGTCACCTTGGAGATGGTGCGATAAACAGTGGCTGCCGTTACCAAAGATGGCAAACTGGCTACACCTATCAATAATGTAAACTGCTTTAAATCCATATCTTCTAGGTTTATTTTTGTTTCGTTTAATTTTCTGGCTGCAAAATAACAGAAAAAAAACGTGCTGTCGTAAAAGTATCGTGCACAAAGATAACAAAATCGTCTAGTTGCACCCCTCTGATACGATTTTTGCAGTCTTTTGGACTTTATTTCCATTAAATACCCGATTCTCTTTGTAATTTTGCAGCAGAAACGAAAGAGATTCGCCGAAAAGGCAAAAACGTTTCTCAGAATAAGCAAACGTTTTCTCCAAATAAGCAAATAACAAAAAAGACAAAACATAATAAACCTAGAAAGTTATGGTAAAGAAACTCTTCTTCATCGCCACCTTATTATATATAGGGGCTACGGCATCAGCAGAAAGCTATCAGGTGAAATCGCCTGACGGAAAGATTGTGGCTGAACTGAACACAGACAAAACTCTCTCATTAAGTTTCAAATACAACGGCTCCAAACTCTTGCAGGAGTCTTCAATAGGTGTAGTGCTGAGCGATGGAATGGACTTGGGCAAGAATCCGAAGGTTGCGAGTCGCAAAATCTCCAACCACAGGGAAACCATCCAGGCACCGTTCTATCGCCAGCCAAGCATCGAAACCAGCTATCAGGAACTGAATCTGAAACTGAAGAATGGTTTCGGCATTATTCTCCGAGCTTATGATGAGGGAGTGGCTTACCGCTTCTATACCCAGCGAAAAGGCAAGACCATCATTCTGAATGAAACCGCCGCCTACCAGTTTGGCAAGGACAAGAAGGCATGGTTGCCATACACTACGACTCCCGAAAAGCCTTTTGCCATGGCTTTCCAGAATATCTATCACGAGACTCGGCTCGATACCGCCAAGCAGGATTTAGCCTTCCTGCCAGCAACCATAGATTGCGGCAAAGCAAAGGTCACCATCCTGGAGAGTGATCTGCAGAACTATCCGGGTATGTGGCTGAAGGCTAACGGCAGCAAACAGGATCAAGAGAAAGGAATCCTGAGAGCCGCCTTCGCTCCCTACCCTAAGGAAATGGCCTACTATCCATGGAGACACATGAGCTATGTGAAGAGTGCCAACGATTACATCGCCATAAGTTCTGGCAAGAGAAGCTATCCTTGGCGCATCTTCGCCATCACAGAGCACGATACCCAGATGCCAACCAACAACCTGGTGTACGCCCTGGCTGCTCCCAACAAGATAGGCGATACTTCCTGGATCAAACCGGGCAAGGTGGCCTGGGACTGGTGGAACGACTGGAATCTGAAAGGTGTGGATTTCAAGGCAGGCATCAACTTCGATACTTACAAATATTACATAGATTTTGCTCATAATCACGGTTTGGAATACATCATCCTTGATGAAGGATGGTACAACTCGAAAGAGGGAAGCATTCTGAAACCAATAGACGATATCCAGTTGCCTAAGCTCATAGAATATGGTAAGAGCAAGGGCGTGGATATCGTACTCTGGGCAGTCTTCAACGTGATGGACGAGAACCTGGAAACCATCTGCAAGACCTATGCCGATATGGGCATCAAGGGATTCAAGGTGGATTTTATGGACCGCGACGACCAGACCGCCATCGAAATGGTGGAACGTCTGGCTGCCTGCACCGCCAAGCATCATCTCATCCTCGACCTGCACGGCATCTACAAGCCACACGGCCTGAACCGCACCTATCCTAACATCCTCAACTACGAGAGTGTCTTCGGTATGGAAGAATGCCGCTGGACGGAAGCAAAGAATGATATGCCGCTCTACGATGTCACCTTCCCATACATCCGAATGATGGCAGGACAGGTGGATTTCACACCGGGAGCGATGAGAAACGGAACCCGCGACAACTGGAAGGCAATCTACACCAAACCGATTTCGATGGGTACCCGATGCCACCAGGCTGCCTGCTACATCGTACAGGACAGTCCGTTTACGATGCTCGCCGACACTCCTACCAACTATGAGGCGGATGAGCCATACACCCGATACATTGCTTCATTGCCTGTAGTTTTCGACAAGACCATCGTGCCACAAGGCGAAATCGGAAAGTATATCGTTACCGCCAGAAAGAAGGGCAACGACTGGTATGTTGGCGGTCAGAACAACTGGGATGAGCGCACGCTCACCCTGAAGTTTGATTTCCTCGCGGATGGAGATTACGAAGCAATCGTATTGAAGGATGGCATCAATGCCAATCACGATGCCGAGGATTACAAGATAGAGAAATCTGTCATCCATCAGAATTCAGAAATGAAGATCCATCTTGCTTCAGGCGGTGGATTCGTCATCAAGATTATCAAGAAATAAACATTTTAAAAAAGAAGTTGATATGGTTAATAAACATATAATTGTAACACTGTTCGTAACAGCAGCCGTGGCAGCACCTCAGACGGGTGCTGCCCAAAAGGCTGCCTACAACACTCCGGGAGCCGGCAACCCTATCCTGCCTGGTTATTTTGCCGACCCAACCATCAAGAAGTTTGGTGACACCTATTATATATATGCTACTACCGATGGTAGCGGAGCCGGTTTCGGACCGGCACAGCTCTGGTGCAGCAAGGATTTCAAGAACTGGACCCTAATGCCGATGAACTGGCCGGACAGCCACTGGATCTGGGCACCGGATGTCATGCAGAACGAAACCGACGGCAAGTATTACTATCTCTACTGCCAGCCATGCAAGCTCCATCTGGGTGTGGGCGATACACCTCGCGGTCCTTGGAAGAATGTACTGGGCGAGAGCGAAGCTGTACTCGTACCGGATAGATTCGTAAAGAATGCCATCACCCTGGATGGTCAGACCTTCCGAGATGATGATGGTTCGGTCTATATGTATTGGGGCACCTGGGGTATATACAAGGGCTTCGGTTGCGGAGCAGGCAAGCTGAATCCTGACATGAAATCATTCAGCGAAACCAAGCTCATCCCGAATACCGAGGTTACTCACTTCTTCGAAGCTCCTTTCGTCTTCAAGCGCAACGGTATCTACTACTTCCTTTACTCCTGCGAGCATTGCGAGGATGCCAGCTATCGTGTGGATTACGCCACAGCCAAGAGTCCGCTCGGTCCTTACACCTACCACGGCACTATCCTCAAGACCAATGCCGACGGAACCGTTCATGGTCCGGGACACAACAGCGTGCTGCAGGAAGGCGACAACTACTACATCGTATATCATCGCCACGACAATCCGCATTCCAACCGTGGATTCCATCGTCAGGTGGCAATCGACAAACTCGAATTCAATGCAGACGGTACCATCAAGGAGGTCATTCCAACCCACGAAGGTCTCGATCTGAAACCGGAGATGAAGGTAGCAAAGAACCTCGCATTCGGCGCCAAGGTTACAGCTTCCTCTTATTACGACAACGATTTCCGTCCGGAATATGCGGTTGATGACAACAACGGCACACTCTGGCGCCCTCGCACCACCGGACCAGCCTGGATCCAGCTCGACCTGGGCAAGAAGCAGAGCATCAAGAGCATCTGGACTCAGTTTGAATACGGAACACAGTTCTATCAGTATCTCATCGATACTTCGAATGACGGCAAGCACTGGCAGACCTTCTCCGACAAGCGACAGAACCGTCTGGCTGGTTCGCCGATGGTAGATTTCGGAAATGCCAAGGCGCAGTACATCCGCCTCACCTATACCGGCGGACAGAAGAAAGGTTTCGGTGGCGCCATCTGGAACATCAAGGTTTACGGTTCCGTAGAAGATTCTGCCCCACAGCAGTGGCTCGGTCTGACAGCAGCCGATTTCGATGGTACAACCTGGCATAACAACGAGGGAATGCTTGCCGGCAAGTTCTCGCTCCTTCAGGGCACCGCCCTCAGAGAGCGCATGGCTGGCAAAGATGCCATCACCCTGCAACCGGGTGCCCAGCTGGTGATGACTCATCCGCAGCTCGGCAAGACACGCAAGCATACCCTTACCGCCCAAGCTTTCTACAACGGAAGCTGGCATCAGATAGATGAAAACGATCCTCGACTGAATCTTTCTGAAGGAAAACTGGAAATTAGTGCAGGCGAAAAGCAATTTACCCTCACCAATCTCCGTTATTATAACTGGGAACAGGAGGCGGCAGAAAAGGCTTTCGATGCCCAGAGCAGCATCGTGCGTGAGGCAGTAGCCGACAAGAACTGTCAGGGACTGGTGGTAGATATCAGCGCTGACTACTACAACGAGGGCGATACTGTGCCTTACATCAAGAACGGCAGCCCGCTGGACGTTCACCTCAAGGGCGAGTTTGAGACACAGCACGATACAGCAGCCATCATCAAGACCATAGAGGGCAAGAAGGCATTCGCCTTTACCGGCAAGGAGAGTTACAGAAGCAACTTCATGCTCCCAGCTACTATCCGCGACAACGCTCCATACACCATCGAGGCATGGATTCTGAATCCGGAGATTGCCGAGAATGAATGCGTAGCCGATTTCACCTCTTCTCACGATGAACTGGAGAAGCTGATGCTGGTAAACGGCACCGAACCACGCTGCGGTGTGATGAACCACTACGGATGGTATGAGGATGCCGGCTACAAGGAGATGAAGACCCTGGAAGGCAAGTGGCAGCACGTATATGTCTGCTTCGATGGCAGAATCGAGAGCATCTACATCAACGACAAGCTCATCAGCCAGAAGGATATCCAGCTCCTCGTCAAGCCATCGCAGTTTATGCTTCTGGGCAAGAATGCCGAAGAGGCATGGCCTTTCTCAGGCTATCTGCACTCATTGAAACTCTGGGATGAATACATTCCGAAGAAGTAACACTCACAGGGGATTGTTGCCAAAGCAACAATCCCTGTAAACTCATTTTCATATAAGTCTCAACAATTATAAAAACTAAACTTGAATAATTATGAATAAGAAGTACAATTTATGGAGTTTTATAGCAATAGTAATTGCTATGCTCTCATTTACAACTTTCACATCTTGCAAAGATGATGAAGATATAGACGAAAACGGATGGATAAAGACTTATCCAAATACTGAAAATTACCATCCATTCGACATTAAGGATGCAGAAGGTGAACTCTATTATTCCAACAAGGAAAAAAAATGGTATATTCACATAAAGAATAGCGAAAGTGTATTCAACAGAAACTTTGGCGACGAATCTAGTCCAGAAGTGGAGATATGCAATTCTGATGAATATATAAAAAACATAAGCGGAACCGTAAAAGTTAGCGGAAGTATGCAATTTGTATATCTCAAAGTTCCAAAAGAATCACAGCTCACGGCAAGCACATATCATTATAAGCTAACAATTACCAACATTGAGGCTATAAATAATAAAATGCGAAAGGCTAGAAGCAGCCATCAGGAAGAACTAGTATGTGGAACACCCAGTGCTCCGGCTCCAACTTGGCTATATTCTAGAACTGAAAATAGTGTCCCTAGTTTTGCAGAATATCTTATAAGAGTATATATACACATTGTTAGAAGTTCTTCTGGAGAAGGACTAAGTAAAGATATCAACAACTCCTTAATGAGTTCGTTAAACTCATATTTTAAGGGGACTAATTTTTCCTTCTATCTAAGTGGTTCAGACTATATAGATAACGATACATATAATTTAATGTCAGATGATGAAAATGTATTGTCGCAAAACATGAAGAATCTTTTTGCCATTAACACTAAAAGCAATGCTATAAATATCTATGTTATTAGTGATAGCAGAAATCTCATAAGAACGGCTGGAGCTTCTTTTTTGACAAAAACAGGAATGTATGTTAGAAATGACAGATATGCAACAAGCACTGTTGCTCATGAAATGGGACATTGCTTAGGTCTTTACCATACCCACAATGGAACTGGTGACAATAATGGAACACCCGAATTAGTCAATGGTTCAAATTCATCAACTGCTGGAGACTATATTACAGACACACCTGCTGACCCTAATCGTTGGAATGGTTTTGGCGGATATACTGGAGGGGATTTAACAGATGCCAATGGAGACAGATACAATCCTGACCCTCTAAATCTCATGTCATACAGTGGGCATTATAATAGAGGAAAAATTACTATTAAGCAAAGCGAGATGATGTATAAGGCAATCGCCAATACTAGAGCATTACAAATGACTTGTACCACAAATACAGCATCCATTTCAGGTCCAGACATTATTAACTCGTCAGCGACCTATTCTATCAATGTCTCAGACGACTATACCGTCACATGGAACATCATAGTAGAGACTTTTACATCCAAGACAGCATCAACCAAGACATATATGTCAGCTACAGGCAAATCATTCGTATTGAAAAATCCGAATGTCAATGCCACATCACAGAAGTATACGATTACAGCCAACATCAAAAACAAAAAAGGTGTTACCTTCCAACAGAACAAGATTGCATATCATGTAATACCATCAGCAGCCACTGGTACATTTAAGTGGTCTTCTGAACTTTCGGGGTATCCGTCATACAACAAAATGGGATTCTTAGATCCAGGAAAGGGTGATTCATACAATACTGTTAGCGTATTCCAAAATGGTGACTTATATTTCTACTATACAGATGTCTGTGGAGTGAACACTTACAACAATAGCTATTTCAATTTCGTCTTAAACGACAACTATTCCAACTTCACAAAATACACAGGTGGCTACCATGCATACAAATGCAGCAGAAATGCAGGAACAGGCTCGTATACAGCTATACTCCAAGTAATGGCTGGCTCATATTCCAAGCTCATTCCATTAAACATGCAAATCCTACAGCACCCAAATCCAAATGGTTATGACGAAGAACCAAAAGATTCACTAGAAATCTTAAAGGCTAAGAAAATATCTAAGTACATCAAACGTATATAAAAATATAAACAACAAATAATTATGAAAAAGATTTTGATGACATCAGCCTTGGCGGCATTGGCATTGATGCCTGCTTCGGCACAGAAGGTGAACAAGAGCTCGGGTGGTTATCCTATCACACCGGTGCCTTTCACATCAGTAAAGGTTTGGAACAATACGTTCTGGGGACAGCGTATCGAGACCTCTCGCAAGGTAACCATCCCGCTGGCTTTCAGCAAGTGCGAATCAGAGGGCAGATACAAGAACTTTGAGCGCGCTGCACATCCTAGCGATAGTTACGATGTGGGCAAGTTGATGCCTTACAGCTTCGACGATACCGACCCATACAAGACCATCGAAGGTGCCAGCTACGTGCTCCAGACCTACCCTGACAAGAAACTCAAGGCGTATATCGACAGTGTGCTCGACATCATCGCTCCGGCTCAGGAGGCTGACGGATATCTCTATACCGCCCGTACACAGAACCCGAAGCATCCTCACTTCTGGGCAGGCGACAAGCGCTGGAGCATGGAGGAAGACTTGAGCCATGAGCTCTACAACCTCGGTCACATGGTGGAGGGTGCCGTGGCTCACTGGCAGGCTACAGGTAGCCGCAAGTTCCTCGATATCGCCATCCGCTATGCCGACTGCGTGGTTAAGGAGGTAGGTCCTAACCCAGGACAGGCTTGCGTGGTACCGGGACATCAGATTGCCGAAATGGCGCTCTGCAAGCTCTATCTCGCTACAGGCAACAAGAAATATCTCGAAGAGGCTAAGTTCTTCCTCGACTACCGTGGAAAGACATCTATCAAACAGGAATATTCTCAGAGCCACAAACCGGTTTTGGAACAGGACGAGGCTGTAGGTCATGCCGTTCGTGCCACCTATATGTATGCTGGTATGGCAGATGTAGCTGCCCTCACCGGCGATACCGCCTATATCCACGCCATCGACCGCATCTGGGACAACATCGTGAGCAAGAAGCTCTACATCACCGGAGGTATCGGAGCTACTAACAACGGTGAGGCTTTCGGCAAAAACTACGAGCTTCCTAACATGAGTGCCTACTGCGAAACCTGCGCAGCTATCGGCAATGTTTATGTCAACTACCGTCTCTTCCTTCTCCATGGCGAGAGTAAGTATTACGATGTATTGGAGCGTACCCTCTACAATGGTCTCATCAGTGGTGTGAGCATGGACGGCGGCGGCTTCTTCTACCCTAACCCATTGGAGAGTATGGGTCAGCATCAGCGCCAGGCTTGGTTCGGCTGTGCCTGCTGCCCAAGCAACATCTGCCGCTTCCTGCCATCCCTCCCAGGCTATGTATATGCCGTAAAGGATAAGAATGTATATGTCAACCTCTTCCTCAGCAACTCTTCTTCTCTGAAAGTAGCCGGCAAGAAGGTTTCCCTGAGTCAGGATACACAGTATCCTTGGAACGGAGATATCGCCATCAAGGTGGATGACAACAAGGCCGGTCAGTTTGGCATGAAGATCCGCATCCCTGGATGGGTAAAGGGACAGCCAGTTCCATCTGATCTCTACTACTACAGCGACGGAAAGCGTCTGGGCTATACCATCACCGTAAACGGCAAGAAGGTAGAGGCTAAGGTAACAGAGGATGGCTATTATACCATCAACCGTAAGTGGAAGAAGGGCGATGTGGTTCGCGTTCACTTCGATATGGAGGCACGCACCGTACGTGCCGACAACAAGGTAGAGGCAGACCGTGGCTGCATCAGCATCGAGCGTGGTCCTATCGTATTTTGCGCAGAGTGGCCAGACAACCAGGGCTTCGACATCATGAGCATCCTGGAGAACCGCGAACCTCAGTTCGCTGAGGGCAAGCTCTCTTACGATGGTTTCATCGACCCTAAATATAAGAATGTACTGACACTCTACAAGGGTCAGAACATGGAGACCTTGACCGAGAACGTGCAGACCCTCGCCTACGACAAGAGCGGCAAGCTGAGCACCAAGGACCAGACCCTGACTCTCATCCCATACTTCGCCTGGGCTCATCGTGGCAACGGCAATATGAAGGTATGGTTGCCACAGGATGTCAAGGCAGCAAAGCCATCAGCTCCTGCAACTCTCGCCGCACAGGCTAAGGTAGAATTCTCTTCTCCAGTGCCAGCCAAGAGCAGCATTACCGACGGACTGGTTCCTGCCGATGAGAACGACCGTTCTATCCCATACATCCACTGGTGGCCTAAGAAGAACACTACAGAGTGGATTACCTACACCTTCCCTGAGAGCAAGGAGATCAAGACCAGCACCGTATATTGGTACGACGACCAGCCATGGGGCGGTTGCAAGGTGCCAGACAGCTGGAAGCTCTACTATCAGGACGAGGCAGGCAACTGGAAGGAAGTTCCAGGAGCCGATGCTTATCCATGCAAGCGTGGTGTAGCCTGCATCGTGAATTTCGACCCAGTGAAGACCAAGGCTGTAAAGCTCGAGCTGAAGCAGCCAGAAACTCATTCCTGCGGTCTCTTCGAGTGGAGCGTGAAATAATATTTGTTGATAGTTTATAGTTTTACATGAGAAGGGTGCGTCATGGATTTATGACGCACCCTTTTTTTGAAGTCGTAAGCGGCTCCGCATTTATACCTTGCATCATTCAAATCCCGGCGGATTTGCCCCCCGCCAGGCGTTCCGGCGGATTTGCAATCCGTCGCAATAGCAAGCCACTTTCAAAAAATACTCTTCACTCTTCACAGGAAGGGCATAAATATCTGTAGCTTAGAAACTTGCACGGATGAAGAGATTACGTCACTCTTCACCACTCTTCACCTCTCGCACCTCCAGTGTTTATCGGGGTTTCAGCCGATTTGGTGAAGAGTGAAGAGTAAAAAGAAGAGTGGTGCTTTTATAAAAAAAACTCACGACGTATCGTTTTGTGCCTGGCAATGGCAAGTTATTGCCCTGGTAAGGGGCAATGTTGTGCCATAGTGAGGCAATAAGCACTACAAGCCGCTTTACGCCTCGTCAGTACTATCATAGCGACCTCTCAGTAACGTCTTTGCGCCTTGTAAGTACTATCGCTGTTGCTTGTAAGTACTATCGTTGTTGCATCGTTTTTACGTAAATAGTCTTCGGAGTAACCTTTACTTGTTGCCGGAAGAATTAATGTTATAAGCCGGAGAAGCCTATATCTTCAGCCGCACAACAGCTGTTGTGCGCTTGCATAACAGCTGATATGCGCTCGCCCAACACCTGTTGTGCAAGTGGAAATCAGCTGGTGGGCGATGAGTTGTTGGATATAAGTTCTGTGTATGTATATGAACGAGCCGTAACGAGCTTCAAGCTGTTAAACCAGTCGAAATTTGCGACCAGATCAATCATCTTACTATAACCTCATTATCTTGTAACCGGTCACAATTTGTGACCGGTTCGCCCTTACCGTTAGTCGTTCCGACGGATTATGGTGCAAAGGTATGAACAAATGAGAAGACTACAATTGTATAAATGCAGAGCCGCTTACTATTCTAGAGAAGGTACGTATTCTCTAGGATGCAGATGATATCTACCGTGGCTTGCGTGGGAGTATTCGGAATGCCGATAAACTGCCAATCAAATAAAGATGAATTAATTTAAATTCAATAAGTTAGGGGATTCGTTGACGTAAATTACTGATTGTCAACAAATCCCCTTTCTTCTACATTTTTACACTCAACACTTGGCAGTTTCCAATGCGTATGAATCTATTTATTACTTTGATTCTATGCGCTTCGTTTCTTGTTCAAACAGCGTGATCAAGTCCTTTTCAACCTTTGAAAAGGTTGCATCCATATCCATTTCTTCTGCATCATCAAAGTGTTTGGTAACAGACAATCCTTTATAAGGTTCTGTCATTGTAACTTTGAAAGTATCAGAAGAAAGCATTTCACAAATGCCTTCCAAATGAATCTCTTTGCCTGCGATTACAGGATTAATATCGATATCAAAACGGTACATATTGCTTGCTTTTTAGAACAATCCCCACTCGGCAAAACGCTCAAATCCACCAATTTGTTTGATGTATTGGCGAGCAATTTCTACGATTTCACGATAAGGCTTGCCGTCAATCTCTGTGTCACCGATGGCACAGAATAGTTCCACAGGCTTGCCTGTCTCCTGCGCTTTTAGGAAAGCGTAAATGTTTACGGAAACATCAGCCTTGCTTAGATCCTTCGCATGAATACCACCGCCCGAAACAGATTGTGCCATATCACTGCCCAACTTTCTATTTGTTGCGCCTGAGTCAACGTTAATTCCGCCACCCCAATCGCCAAGTGGATTAACAATTGCGTTAGGGTAGAGTTTCTTTAAATCCTCTGTCTTTGCATTGCTTTGGCAGAGAATCAACTTGCCATTTCCTAACACATATTTACCATCAGAAGGGTAACGCTCATAGATGTCATGAGCAATCTTACTTAGTTGCTTCTCTTCGTCAGTGAGTGGAACACCCTTAAAGATTCCGTTGTCGCCACAGCGGATTTCATCATCTTGGTTGTGGGCAAGGATAGGGTCTTGTGCTACCATTACGAGCGACACCTTCAAGTCTGTACGCTTCGTGATACGACTAACAATAGCCTCAGCCTCAGCTTCTGAAATGTTCACACTACTCTCAATAATGAGATTAACAACACCATGTCCGAGCAGAACTTCAACTGCTATTTTCGGATTCTCTTCTTTCTTGTACGCAAGGTCTACAATTGCTCCTGCGATACGGTCTGCCACCTTATCCGGATGGCTTGGATTTACTTTTTCAATCATAATTTATTACTTTAAATTAATTGTTTTTATGTTGTCTAAAAGTTCTGTCAACGTAATTGCTTCGTCACCTTCTGCCTCCTTGAATAATTCTTGTTGCGTAAGGGCAAGAGTATGCGCACGGCTAAGGAAACTTCCAACTTGGGCATTGCCGTTTTTATGGCAATGTATGCACTTGTAGGATATTGATGTTGTGCCACTCAACGGACTACCTGCAAAGCTATATATGAAAGCCTTGTGCCCACATTCGCATTGATATGTAAGCCACTCGTTTTCATTCGCCCAAAGTCTTAACATCGTGCCAATACAGATAGGTTGACATACCATATATACTTTCAATGGTATTGTAGCCATTGCCCATTCCTTATGAGCAAGAATTTCATTTCGATGCTCATAAAGCAATTCGATGTTGTCTATATATGGACTCCATATCCTTTTTTCAGCCAAATTATGCTCTCTTTGTTTGACTAATGATGTAATTGTATCATGCACGTTTTTGAGCGTAAGATGTTCGTATTCACCTGCTGCCTTGCTGTATCGGCTACAGTGTTGCTTTAAGCGACTTAGCCTGTCGGAATTGTCTTTTTGAAAAAGAACATCTTTGATTACCTCCGATATGGTAGCCACTTGTGTAATACTTTCCAACCATTCCAATAAACCACCTAAAGTGTATATGAAATCTCTGTCTTGATATACAGGTATCAAAAACATACGGCTGTTATCGAAAATGAACTCTCTATGTTCGTAAAAGAAATCAGCATGTTCGCAAAAATACCTTATGGTATTCTTGTTACTGTGCTTTTGGCCGCCATAGAGCTTTAACTCCTTGCCACTCTTTATTTTGATTGTATTGCTAATTTTCATGCCACTATATGTAAGTTAGACATTGGTGTGTTGTTGGTTGGGAACGTGAGGCGTTTGCCCATGATGTGAATGTCTTTTGACTCCAAAAGAGCGTAGTCTATTGGTGGTTCTACGCCTTGTATAAGACAATCACGGCAAATCATGAGAATCTTTCCTAAGTTATTCTGACCGACAAACGTTCCAATGCCATTGACTTTGCAAGTCTCACTGTTTACCAAACGCTTCAAAGCAGCCTTGGATATGTTTGGATAGTCTGCCTTAGCCTGTTTGATGGTTTCCTTTTTAACCTCTGCTCTTCTTGCAGCCAACTCAAAGTTGGTGCATCCCCAAACTTCCTTTGTGTCGCAATGTTGTATGGTTGTGTCCTCGATAATGATAGCGTCATTTGGTAGTTGCAAGAGCATCTTGGCAAAATCCGCATTATCCTTGCACTTCTGCCATACTACGTAAAGCATCCACTGTATGCGAAATGTCGAGAAGTCACTACGGATGAATCTCTTGTATTTGTTCTTGACAAAGCGTTTGGCTGCAAAGCCGCTTGTCTGTCGGTGCATTTCCTCCTGTATAGCCCGATGTTCGTCAGATGAGTCCGAAAACTCACCGCACAAATAAAGCGTCTCACTATCACGCCAAGTTATGTCTCCGAATGAAAACGGATAGCCACCTGCCATATTACTGAGACGCACGTTAATGCCATTCACCAAGTCAGAAGTCTTGGAGAACGACAAACAGTTAAAGTGTGAAGCTTTGATGTACTCCACACGACCTAAGATGATTTCTGATGTTTTTGATGTTGCCATAAAATTTTAATTTAAAGATGAATAATCAAGCCTTAAACTCACATCTATTTTACCACCGTGGCAATGGCTAATCTGCTCGGTTGGTTCTGTATTTAAACAGTCTCTTGATGCTTGTCAATAAATAAAAGAACAACTCCCCATTTTGGAAAGCGGTTGCAAAATTACGTTCTTATTCTGAGAAAAACGAAAAGATTGTGCTAAGAAAAGTTAACGATGATTAGTTTAGAGTTCTGCTAAATAGTATTTGTGCTTATCAAATGATTTGGATATGGGGTCTTGTTATATGGAAAGAGGCTGCCAGAAGCAGCCTCCATAAATCTGTATTTCAATATTACCAATATGTTATTTTGACAGTCTCTTTGTGTAGAAGTCCATCGTAAACAATCTCTGTTGGTCTGCCTTGCTCGTCTGTAGAAGTTATTTTGTCTTCCCAATTTTTAGGTATGTAAATCGAACTCCCGATGATGTCTAAAATAGGTATTGACATTTTTTCTTCCGTTTTAGCGTTTCCCCAAATATCTTCTCTTTCTTCGTGAGCATTATTTTCTTCGTCATAGGCAAATGTACTTGTGTCGTATTCATCTTTGATTTTTACAATACGGTTCTTGCTGTCATATGTAACATTGCACAATGTGTAGTTGTCACAGGAAATAATATCTTCATTTGCGCTAACCTTGTTATACTCCACCTCTTTACCATCCTGTGATATTAGTTTCCCTTGTTTTATGGTGTAACTGTGAGAAGAAGTAAAGGTAGTATAGTCTCTATTGCACTTAACGCTGATAAGAAATCCCTGTTTGTTAAATTCGTATATAGAATTCTCTTTTTCGCTTGTCATACGAATTTGTTTAATTCCATTGGGTAATCCTATAACTTCAACATCAGAAAAAGATGGTGTAGGAGCAGAAGGTCTATAATTTCTTTTTTTTCTTTCTTCTTTTTGCTGCTGCATTGCCTTTTCATGTTCGATAGAATCTCTTACATGCTTTTCTGTCATCTCAACATTGTATTCTTCTAATTCAACTTGTTTTGCGTGGTTGCTATATTGTAAAAGTACGAGTAAATTTAGAATGCCTGCAATCACAATACTTATTACTATAAGTATAGGCATACAGCCACCTGTTAGAACACTATTTTCTTTTGTTTCTAAGGTATCTGTAATTTTAGAAACATTTGCTGATAATTCTTTGCATATTTCTATATCGCTGATACCAAAACTATTCGTATTGAGAGCATTGGTTAGATTATTGCATCTTAAAGACAGAGAATCATTTAGAATGTTGTTTCTTTTGCTTTCTGATTCTTGTCTTAGCATGAGGAACCGTCTCACCTTACCTAATAGATAAAGAGATACAGCACACAAACCATCCGTCAATAACAATAAAACAGGGTTAAATCTTTCTTTCCATTCGTGGTCAATAGTAACATTGGATGTAATGGCTATTAATGCTACAAGTGATACAAAAAGTAATATGCCACCTAATAAACCACAAAATATAGCATTCCCTTTGCTATCCTTTATTGTTTTGTTGAGTTCGTCTAATGATTTTTTTTCATTTTCATCAATAGGGGAGTTTGAACATATATAGTGCCCTGTACCATCAATGATAAAATCATATTTTTCTTCATTATACTTGTAGTCGATAGTCCAAGTTGCTAAAAGAAAAGCTCTTCCTATTCCACCATTCGTTGAGTAAGAATATGATAAGTCTTCATAAATACGTGGAAGTTGAGCGTGTACAGAATTTTCAATATCACTATCTAAAAGCTTTCCACAATCACTGTTGTTCCAAACAATAGCTTGTGAATCACCTTTTTCTTCAATAATATAGGTTTGTTCTTCTGAATTTAGATTTTTACGGGCTGTTTGTCCATATAGAATATTGTCATACTTGATATTTTCAAAGAAAGCATTGAAACTTGATGGTAATGAATCAATGTCACAGTTTGGTAGCAAGAAGCTAAAATTGCCTCCTGCTACACCATTCATAGGATATTTCTTTTCTATTTCTTTGGTTTCGTCTCCAACCTTGTATTTTTCTGTCTCAATTTTTAGACACGACCAATTAGCTTGATATGAGCCTATGTAAGAATACATAGGGATGAAAACAGGTGAGACTTCTGTAATCTGAAGTTTGTTGAAAATATCAGATGGTACAGCTTCCTTTTGAGCTAAATTCTTTAAAAAGATTTTTATTGCTTCATCTTGTGAAATTTTAAAATCCAGAACAGTCTTTCTAATAGTAGTGGAATATTCTGTATCTTTTTTCAACTCCACAATCTTTGTACCGCAAAACTCACAGTATCTTCCAACTGTTCCTTCTGCTCCACAATTAGGACATATCGCTTTCTTTATCATGATTATATCTTTTTTGATACAATATTTGCAATAATCAAATAGTGCCGTCTGTGCAGTTCGTCAGACAGTCTTGTTGATTACATTCGACTTAAATTCTTACTTACCCTTTGTCTTATTCTTTAATAGTTGCATTGCTCCTTTAGCGAGAACGGATACACTTAAAGAGTGCATACTCTTAAATTCCTTTTGCGCCTTACTTCTACTCTTATCTGATAATATAAAAGCATCAACAGGTGTATCTTTAGGTACGTGCAGCATATTATCTGAAACATAACAAAAGAAACGTGTAGCGGCTTCTGTATCATCACCAAATGATAAGACCAACGATTCATAATGATTTTTTGTCATTGGGTCAATGCCAAATTCTTGTGCAAATGAAATCTTATGCTCCTCAGCAAAAGCTGCACATCTATTGACATCCACATAATTATCTTTTAGCAAAATAAAGATTTGTGGCTTGCCATTTTTTACATTTTCCTCAAACAATGGTTTGCAATCATTATATCTGCTAAACATTTCATTGCCCACATTGAAAGCACTAACCCCCAAACGGATATCGTCTTCGTCTATCATTTCATCATCGGCAAGTCCGATTTTATCCAAGTCCAATGTAAAACCCATATTGACATCGTTCTTAGGTTTCTTCATTTGTATAGCTGTGAAATCCTTGAAAAAAGCCAATACTGTATCATAGTAGGTTATATCTTTGGGGATTTGTACCATAGCAGGTTTGTCAAATAGTACATATTTTATATGCTGCGTTGTTTCTTCCACAGCGTTTTCTTTCATACCGCTTTCTTGTGCTATGATATCCTTTTCTTGTGATTTGTCACCCTTTTCTAATAGCTTCTTTCCACAGCCTTCACACACCTTGGAAAGTGCAGGAATTGAGTTCCCGCATTGAGGGCAAATCTTATTGCACAGAGCCAATATGCCCATTATGTCTCCACTTAAATCAGCGTTATTTCCACTTTCCATTAATTTGCCAAAATAAGAATGGCTTTCACTCTTTGGCGTAAATAATCCGCTAAGTTTTAGAGAGGTTTCATCAAATTTGAGAACAGAGCTTTCATACCCCTTCTTTTCTGCTCGTTTGTTGTATCTCTCTACCATTTTGGCCACTTTGTCTTTCAACTCAGATGGCACATTCCATTCATGATGTTCGCTTGAAATATATTCTTGCGTCTCAAAAAGTCCCATTAAATTATTTTTATCCATAACTATTTGATTCTATTTGAAATAACTTTTGTTATAAACAACAATATCAGTTGAAACACAACTATAAGTGTTATCACTATTATCACCCAATTATCCATTATTCTATTGGGAGAAAATAGCGACAATACAAGTTCGATGAATCCTAAGATGGGATATAACACATACAAAGACGATTTGAAACCATCTTTTAATTGCACTATCCCAATCAACAACATAAAAATCCCAAACAATATGATGATTCCGCTGCTGAGAAGCACATTAAGCCACTCATAACTACTCAATAATAGGCCAAACAAAAAGTTGGTGATAAGTAGTGTTGTGCAAGTGAATAAGACTATTCTCTTCATTGTCGTATACTTTTATATTATTGGTAACGGTGGAGGACATTCTTCGTCAAACAAAGATTGAAAGTCTTCCACGTTGCAAATTTTATCCCAAGCTTTCATGCCTTTTCTCCAAACTAATATGTTAGCATTGATTTCATTGGCTGAATACTTTTGGCATATAGTATCAAAATCCATTGGCCCAACTGATTTACCATTTATGCCTAAGTAATAGACATATGTTTTAGGTAATGGGGGAGGAACTTCATCAGAGTTTAACCCATTGGAAAGTGTCTTTGAAGCCATGGCTCCGACAGCATTTCCTATGCCAACACCTGCTCCAAGTCCCATTGCTGTACCCATTCCGCCCTCATTTTCAGCAGCTGCCTCAAGTACATCGTACGAACGAGATAGACGATAATTCTCTTTGCCCATGATATTGATATGAGCAGCCTCGTCTTTGACTTGTTTCAAGCGTACAAAACTTGGGTCGTCTTCTTTTACAGAAATGGAAATGATGTTGAATAGTTCCAAGCTGATACCATAACGCATAAAAGTATCTTGTAAATGGCTTTGTGCATATTCTGACAGACCTTCAACCTGTGAATTGACATTCAAAGTAGATAGACCTTCTTCCTTCAGCTTGTTGTAGATGATGGTTGTCAGTTTAGACAATATCATACCACGGAAATAAGACACAATCTTGTCAACGGCAAAGGTTGGCATATTCCCGACTAACTTCTCAAGAAAGATTCTTGGATTAGTAATTCTGAATCCATATTGTCCGAAAGCACGTATTGAAACAATCACATCATACTTTGGATCTTCTACTTGTAAAGGTGTTGCTGTGCCCCACTTGCAGTCAAGCAGTGATACTTGGTTGACAAACCACACTTCGGCAGTAAAAGGGGTGTCACCTCCAAATGGAATGTTCACCACCTTATTTAATATGGGGATGTTTTCTGAATTTAGTGTGTATGTGCCACTTGTGAACTCGTCTAATATCTTTCCGCCTTTTACAAAGAATGCAGTTTGGCTTGGATAGACAATCAATTGACTGCCTAACTTTATATTGTCTGACTTAAACTTGCCTACAAGTTCTGTATCAGAAATTTCATGCTTTATAACATCTACAATTGCCATGCGACAGACAAGTTAGAAGCACCTTCAGCTCAAACAGTGCTGTTTGATAAATCTGTTAGTAGGCATACAAAAAAGTGGAGCTTCTATTCGCACCCTTGATGTAAGCCTTCGACTGCTCATGGAATTGGGATATGAATAGACAACTCCACTTGCAGTATGTTCGTGTTGATATACGAATACACCGAAATGGAGCGTCCTTTCACATATACCCTCAATTCCATTTTGTGAGTTGTCGAAGTTCACATCAAATCAGGTATAAGCGAAATACGCTTTTTCTAATATGTCTGTCAAAAGCCTATTAGGCAATATGACGCAACAAAGTTAATGAAATTCTATGAGACTAAAGAATTTCTATTGATGAATTTGCTGTTTTCTATCTGTATTTAGAATAATTCCATTTTGTGGTTGCGTTTTGTTTGAAAACTGTGTGAAAATAACCTTTTCAATTAAACAGATACACTTTCTATAGCGTATCAATACCTTATCAAAGATTTAAATGATGCACCACATAGATTGATACAAAATCAAGTTGTCAGACTAGACTTCTATTATTAAAGAGGTAGCGACTTCATTTGTTGTACAAAAAGGTATATAGTCGTACAACTACAAGGTGTATAGTCGTACAACTAAAAGGTATATAGTCGTACAACTAAAGGGTGTATAGTCGTACAACTAAAGGGTGTATAGTCGTACAACTAAAAGGTGTTGCTACTAGGCTCGGCTGACCTGCTGACTGCAGTGAACAGACTTGCTGACTAGGCTCAGCAGAGATGCTGAGCCTAGAGGGAACCTTGCAGAAATGGTCTCCGATAAATAACCTAGATAATAGCTAACCTCTAAATATCAGCTATAGAGTATAATTGAGTGGGAGTAAAGATATCAATAAAAAAAGACCACCATCTGAGTTGAATATCAAACTCAAATGGTGGTCTTTTTTTATTGATGAGTACTGAGTACTTTCTGAATGATGTACTCAGTACTTTTTGTTTTTAATAACCGTCGTTCTGCTTCAACTGCAAGTTAGCATCAAGTGCACCCTGTGGGATAGGGAGATAACGGTTGGTGGTCTTGAATACACGATCCTCAATCTTCTTGTCAGCTGCAGAAGCATTTACATTGATAGTGGCACGCATACCAGGAGCTACAGACTTATCCATGCTCACAGTACCAACCCGACGCTCCAATGTGCAGTTCAGCAAAGTCTCAGCCAACATCTTGCCACTGGCATCCTTCCAGCGTAAGATATCAGCACGGCGGATACCCTCACCTGCGAACTCAACACCACGTTCGCGACGAATCAACTCGCGAAGCTTCTCCTTGGTATTGTACTTAGCTTCATCTACATCAGGCATACCAACACGGTTACGAACCATATTCAGGTAGGTGTAAACCTGAGCAGAAGGACCGTTCAATTCATTCTCTGCCTCGCAGTAAGTAAGCAATACTTCTGCATAGCGGAAGACGATAGGCTGGCAAGTGGTGTTCCAGATGTCAGGATACTGGTTCATAGGTGCTAAGTACTTACCCCATGTCAAACCAGTCTTTGAACTGTTGTCGGCTGCGGTGTAAAAGTTGGCATTAGAAGCTCCATTTATAGTCTTGTCAAGCGAATTGTAGATAGCCTCTTTACCATTACCATTGATGTAGTCACAACCTGGATAGATGACAGTCATTGCCATACGTGGGTCACGGTTGTTGAATGGATGAGTAGGATCATAGCCAGAACCCGGTTCGTCCTTGGTCAAGCCGTTTGCCATTTCATAGGTGTCGATCAAGCCGTAGCTAGGAACGATAGAAGACCAACCGCCATCGGCGTTGTTGTACATACGGCCAATCACATCGTTATAGTAGTCGTTTTCTACAGCCTGTACGGCAAGGATGATTTCCTTGGAATCCTGACCTGCTACATTGAACAGGTTAGCATAGTTGTTGTCCAACTCATACTGATTCAGTGCAATGATCTTCTCAGCACGATCCTTAGCAGTAGCATAGTCTCCATAATAGAGAGCCTCTCGCATGCGGAGTGCCAGAGCTGCACCCTTGGCGATGCGACCACGGGCTGCAGGAGTTACATTGATATCGTTTACCAACTCGTCGAGTTCCTTCTCGATATACTCCTTCACCTCCTGCTCGCTTTTACGTGGAACCATAGCTTCCTCTGCAGTAGCATAGCTTTCGATGATAGGTACACCACCATAGTTCCAATTCATCAGGAAATAGCGGTAAGCGCGAATCCAACGAGCCTGAGCCATAATGTCTTTCTTGGCTGTTTCTGGCATAGTACACTTGTCTATGTTAGCCAACAGCTCGTTGACGCGACGGATGCGTGAGAAGTCGTACCAGTCTCTACCGCTTGATGCGGTCACAGTTCCATTGCCGATAGGTGTATAACCCTCCCAGGAGAACTGGTCGTAACCAAAGTCACTTGTACCATCCCAATACAGGAGGAAACCATCCCAGCCCCAACCGGAATTGTATTGGTCTTGCCAATTGTTGTAACAGCCAACGAGGAACTTGTCTGCATCGTCCTGGGTTTGCCAGGTGCTGACAGGTGAAAGGGCATCCTTTGGGGCTGTATCGAGGAAATCGGAGCATGAGGTTGCCAAGAGGGCGGTCATGCCGATAAATATATATTTCTTAAGATTTCTCATGATAATATCCTTTTTAAGTTATTAGAATGTTACGCTCAAACCGAATGAGTGAGTGCGGAGCAATGGATAAGAGCTGAGTCGCTGGCTCGTAGCCTCTGGATCCACGTTGATGTCGAGGTCGTCGATTGTGAACAAATTCTCGCAAGAGTAGTAAACACGTAGCTTGTTGACATGCAGGAATTCGAGTGCCGACTTAGGAAGTGAGTAACCCAGCTGCAAGTTCTTCAAACGGCAATAAGATACATTCTTGAGCCAGAATGTAGAAATCACCTGACGAGAAGAGCTAGGAGAGTTTGTATTGGTGAACAATCTTGGCATCTTAGGATTTGACTTGTTGTAAGTCCAGGAGTCTCTCCAGATGGTTGCTGGGTGAGAGCTGTCGCCCACAAAAGCACCTTCTACCTCGTATGCATCGAAGTAGCGGTAAGCCTTAAACTGTCCATTGAAGAACAGAGAGAGGTCGAAACCCTTCCAAGCTGCGTTCAGGTTCAAACCGAAGGTCCAGCGAGGAACAGAACTGCCTGCATAGAAGCGGTCGTTCTCGGCATCAATCTTGCCATCACCGTTGATATCCGCATATTTCAAGTCACCAGCCTTGAAGCTGCCACCGCCGAAAGGACAAGAACCCTTTGAACCGTCTGCTGGCCAGTATTTGTTCATATACTCCTGTGCCTCAGCATCAGTCTGGAAGAATCCATCAGCCTTATATACATAGTAGCTGTTGAACTCCTGACCCGTAGCGTTGCGCTGGTTGTAGCCAGTACCTACGTATCCCTTACCAGGCATGCTCTCAATCTTGTTCTTGTTGTATGCAACATTCAAGCCTGCGCCTACTGTCACCTCACCAATCTTATCGTTGTAGTTGAGGCTCATCTCGACACCCTGGTTGCGCATCTGGCCCACATTGTCAAGATAGCTACCCAAAGCAAACTCGTAAGGAGCATCTACAGAGATCAGGATACCATCTGTAAGACGGTTGTAGTAATCAACAGATGCAGTAATCTTGTTATCGAGGAATCCCAGGTCAACACCTACGCCCCATGTGGTCGCCTTTTCCCAAGTGATGGTGTTGATCTTGTATGAACTCTGGTAGTATCCAGATGTTACCTTGCCATCGAATGCATACTTGGCATTGATATTGTATGTATTGATAGCTGGATAGTAATCGCTCAAAGCCTCCTGGTTACCCAACTGACCCCATGATCCGCGAATCTTCAGGTTAGAGAGCCAAGACTTGGTTCCCTCCATGAAAGCTTCCTCGCTCACACGCCAACCTGCAGAGAATGATGGGAAGTAACCCCAACGATGACCATCTGCGAAACGGCTGGATGCATCAGCACGGAGGTTAGCCTCGAAGAGGTAACGGCCTGCAAAGTCGTAGTTAACACGACCAAACCATGAAAGCATATTCAACTCACGGGTATTTCCCTGTGCCTGCTGCGTAGATACATCACCGGCATTGATATCGGTAACACTATTATTAGGGAAGTTCTTGCGGTAAGTGTACCAATACTTATAGTCGTAAGCCTCTGCATGCCATCCTGCCAAAGCACCAACGGTATGCTGTCCGAAGGTCTTGTTGTAGTTCAGCAATGCCTCGAAGGTCTTGCGCTCCCACTTATATACTCGTTCATCGTGGAAATTTGGATCGGTCTTCTTGTTCGCATTGTAAACGAAGAACTTCTGGAAGTAGTCGTAGTTCTGGTTGTTATTAACATAAGATGCACTCAACTTAGCTGTCAAGCCGTCAAGAATCTTGTAATCAACACCGAAGAGACCTGTGAAGTTGGTATTGCGGCGATATACCTTCAGATCGTTATCGAGCCATGCAATAGGGCTACCGTCAGAGATAGTTCCCCATGTACCATCGTCATAACGAGCGGTAATCCATGGTGCAA
>ERZ779669.133-NODE-133-length-46103-cov-22.739576_pt1 | contig 46103 bp, 34 predicted proteins | sample MGYA00511372_ERZ779669 | MGnify/ENA primary metagenome ERZ779669 (study PRJEB29588, sample SAMEA1967891) | human gut metagenome | biome: human gut; feature: human-associated habitat; material: faeces | place: Denmark | collected 2008/2010 ... | reverse complement strand
CGCCGATGTTGGTGTCGTAGCCGTGCTCGGTCTCCATGATGAAGTCGTGCGCGTTGGCTACCTTGGCCGCTGCCTCTATCTGCTGCTGCGTGGCGTTGTCAACGCCGAAGGTGATGTTGCCTCGGAACGAGTCGTTGAAGAGTATCGCCTCCTGGTTGACGTTGCCGATAAGCTGGCGCAGGTCGTGTATGGCCATGTCCTTCACGTTGACGCCGTCGATGAGCACCTCGCCCTCCTGCACGTCATAGTAACGGGGTATGAGGTCGACGAGCGTCGACTTGCCGCCGCCGCTCTGCCCAACGATGGCTACGGTCTTGCCTTTCTCTATTGTGAGGTTTACGTGGCGCAGCACCCACTTCTCTCCGTAGCGGAACGATACGTCGCGGAACTCTATCGAGTGGTTGAACCCGCTTACGTGGACGGGGTCTGGGCGTTCCTTGATGTCGTTCTCGGCCTTCAGTATCTTGTCAACGCGCTCCATCGAGGCCAGTCCCTTGGGGATGTTGTAGCCGGCCTTGGAGAACTCCTTGAGCGGGTTGATTATGCTGTACAGGATGACCATGTAGTAAATGAACGTGGGACCGCTGAGCCCCTTGCCGTCGAGCACGAGCATTCCGCCGAACCACATCACGATGACAATCATCAGCGTGCCGAGAAACTCGCTCATGGGATGGGCCATCTGCTGGCGTGTGTTGACGCGGAGGATGTTGTCACGGTACTCTGAATTTATCTTGTCGAAGCGCCGGTTCATCTTCTCCTCGGCGCAGAAGGCCTTGATTATGCGCAGCCCTCCGAGGGTTTCCTCAACCTGGCTCATCGTGTCGCTCCACAATGACTGCGCCTTGATGGACTTCTGCTTGAGCTTACGTCCGACAATCCCCATAATCCAGCCCATAAGGGGCACGAAGATGAGGGTGAAGAGGGTGAGCTGCCAGCTGATGATTACCAGCGTAGCGAAATAGAAGATGATGAGTATGGGGTTCTTGAACAGCATGTCGAGCGATGACATGATGGAGCTTTCTATCTCCTGCACGTCGCCGCTCATGCGGGCTATGATGTCGCCCTTGCGCTCCTCGGAGAAGAAGCCGAGCGGCAGCGACGTTATCTTGCGGTACAGCTGGTTGCGGATGTCACGCACCACGCCCGTGCGTATGGGGATGATGGTGGCCGAGGAAAGGAAGTAGGCCCCCGTCTTCAGGAACGTGGCGAAGGCGAGAAACAGGCCTATGACGAGCAGGGTATAGCTCGGGCCGAACTCGGCTATTAGCCGGCCGACGTAATATTCGCCGAAATTAGTCAGCGACTCCTTCAGATTGCCCCAGTCCCAAGCCGCCAGCGTGGTCACGGAAGTAGCGTCGCCCGTCTTGAAGAGAATCTGCAAGATGGGCATTATTGTCATGAACGAAAATATGTTCAACACCGCCGAAAGGATGTTGAATATCACCGACAGCGCCAGGTACTTCTTGTACGGGGGCACAAAACGGCGCAATACTTGCAGAAATTCTTTCATTAATCAGAAGCTTCTCTTTATCTTAAGAGTCTTAAGTTTTTGCAAAGGTAATATTTTTATACATAAGAACAAAATTTTAAATGAAAAGTGAGTGTTTAGACATGAAAAATCGGTTATGGCCGTCATTCCACACAACATGCCGCCCTTGGCCGTCCTGACGGCCGGCAGGCACGGCAACGGGCGCCGCCAACTCCAAGCCAAGGCGTACACCAGCCATTTGCGGAAGACGGCCTTTTGCAGTTCCGTTTGCCGCCTTTCGCCCTGCGTTATGCCACCTTTTGCGACGCGTTTTGCCGCCTCCTGCAAAACTGCCGACCCCAAGAGGCCAGCCATACGGCTTGCCGCCGCACGATAAAACAGCAAAAGGGGAAGGCGTTATGCCTTCCCCTTCACTGTATAGATGTAATAAAGTTTATTCTGTCGCGGCTTACTTTGCCAAAGCGGCGTTGCCCAAGCTGCGCTCCTTACGGCCGAGAGTGAAGTATGCTATCGGCGCCGCAACGAAGATTGACGAGAACGTTCCGAAGACGATACCGAGAATCATCGCGAGCGAGAAGCTGCGGATACTTTCGCCGGCAAAGAAGAAGCAGATAATCAACACGAGCAGAGTAGCCGAACCGGTGTTGACCGTACGTGCGAGCGTCTGGTTGAGAGAATCGTTGAACAACGTCCATCTGTCACGCTTGCCGTACAGGTGCATGTTCTCACGGATACGGTCGAACACAACCACCTTGTCGTTGATTGAGTAACCGATGACGGTCAGGATTGAACCGATGAACGTCTGGTCGACCTCAAGCGACATTGGCACGAGCCCCCACAGCAGCGAGTACATACCCAACACGAATATCGTATCAAACGTAAGCGCGAGCGTAGAGCCAAGCGAGAACGCCACGTTGCGGAAACGCAACAGGATGTAAAGGAAGATGGCGATGATGGCTATTACGACACTGATTACGGCACTTCGCGTTATATCCTTTGCCACTGAAGGTCCTACCTTGGCGCTGCTGATGATAGAACCGCCCTCGCGTATGTCAGGATTGCGGAACTTGTCAAAGCTGTCCTGGGTAACGAACCCAGCCTTCTTCAACGACGTAAAGAGAATGTTCTCAACCTCCTCGTCGGTAGCCGGATTGTTGGACTCTATCTTGTAGTTGGTCGTTATACGTATTGTCTTGCCGTCAACACCCAACGCGATAGCGCTGAATGTAGACTCGCCGAACGCTCCTTCAAGCGCGTCACGTATCTGCTCAGGCTGCACAGCCTTCTCGAACTTCACTACGTAGTTGCGTCCGCCGGTGAAGTCGATACTCTTGCTGAAACCGCGGAACATGAAGCTGATGATGAATATCAGGGTAAGCGCACCCCAAATGATGAACGAGCGCTTGTAGTTGCCCATGAAGTTGAAGTTGGTGTTCTGAGGCATCTTGCGCGAGATGGGCGTAGAGAACGTCAGGTTCTGCCACTTGTCCTTCTTCATCTTGTGGTCGTAGACCAGACGTGTCATGTATATGGCGGTGAAGAACGAACAGCAGATACCGATGATGAGCGTCAAGGCGAAGCCTCGTATCGGGCCGCTGCCGAACACGGCAAGGATGACACCGGTGATGATTGACGTCAAGTTAGAGTCGAAGATGGCAGAGAACGCGTTTTCGTAACCAGCCTTGATGGCCGACTTAACGGCCAGTCCCTTAGCCAGCTCCTCCTTGGCACGCTCGTAGATAAGCACGTTAGCGTCGACGGCCATACCCAACGACAACAGCAAACCGGCGATACCCGGCATTGTCAAGGCCGTCTGGAAGGAGCTCATGATGCCCAACGTGAAGAACAGGTTGAACAAAAGGGCCATGTTGGCAAGCATACCCGGTATGAAGTTATACAGGATAACCATGTATGCCATGAGGATGATGAAGGCTATTACGAACGAGATCAAGCCCTGCTGGATTGACTGCGCGCCGAGTGACGGACCTACGACATCCTCCTGTACGATACGTGCCGGAGCCGGCATACGTCCGGACTTGAGTGTGTTGGCAAGGTCTTTTGTATCCTCGATAGTGAAGTTTCCGCTGATTTCAGAACTTCCTCCAGATATCTCTCCGTTAACTCTCGGGGCGCTGTAGACAGAGCCGTCGAGCACGATAGCTATCGCACGGCCTACGTTTGCCTTGGTAAGTGAAGCCCAACGGCGCGCGCCGTCAGAATTCATCTCCATGTTTACGGTAGGACGGCCGGTAACGCTGTTGAACTCGTCACGTGCATCCGTGATAACGTCTCCTTCGAGCGGAGCGCGTCCGTTGCTCTGTGTGACCTTCAGAGCGTGCAGCTCAAAGATGTTCTTTGCCGACAATCCGTCGGTAGGTTTAGCGCTCCACATCAGCTTCAGGTCTGAAGGCAGTACACGCTTGGCAGCCTCTGAATAGATGATTTTGTCTATCGCAGCGGTGTCGCGGACATGAGCGTAGCCTACAATGCTGAGAGAGCCCTGCGGAGTTGTCTGCAAACGCGAGAGCAGCGGGTGCAGTTTGTGTGCCTGTTCGGTCTGAGCGTCAGCCTGTGCGGCAGCGGTCTCGGCAGCCGAAGCGTCCTTGTTTATCTGGAATTTAGGTTTAGCGGTTGTGGCCTTGGCAGTCTCCTGCGCTACGGCTGCAGTGTCCTTAACGGCTGTAGTGTCAGCCTGCTCGCCGCCGTTTGCGACGATTTGGTCGAGCTGCGCAAGGTATGGAGTAACCTCCTCGCTGTTGAATGTCTCCCAGAACTCGAGGTTGGCGCTACCCTGCAGGAGCTTACGGATACGCTCCGGCTCGCGGATACCTGGCATTTCGACCATTATTCGGCCTTCCTGTCCTTCCAGTTTCTGTATGTTCGGCTGTACTACGCCGAACTTGTCGATACGGTTACGCACTACGATATACGAGTTTTCGATAGCCGTCTGCACTTCGGCGCGCAATGCCCTTTCGACCTCAGCGTCGGTGCTTTGCGTGCTTACTTTACCTTTCAGCTGCTGTGTGGCGAATACTTCAGCCAGTCTGTGTCCGGGCGCATTCTGGCGGTAGTGCTTGATGAAAAGCGAGATGAAGTCACTCTGGCTCGTTTCCTCTTCCTTGATAGCCTCTTCCATCGACTTGCGGTAAGCGGCATCCGTCTTGTGGTCGGCAAGCATGTCCACCACGTCGGGCACGGAAATCTCGAGCACAACGTTCATTCCGCCCTTAAGGTCAAGGCCGAGTCCGATTTGTGTCTCAAGACATTTCTTGTACGAGTAAATGCCGAGGTACTTCACGGAGTCCTTGTAATCCTGCTGAGCTACCGGATCCTTTATTTTCGCCGCCTGGCTGTCGTAGTAGCTGGTAGCCACGGAGAACGAAAGATAAAAGATGCTCGCAAGAGTCAAAAGAACGGATAAGACAATTACGATTCCTTTGTTTTGCATTTTATTTATTGTTTATTTTTAATGTTTTTTCTTATCTGGCATTATAGCGTGCAAAGATATACAAAAATTCATACTTTGAAAAATTTAAAGCCTTTTATTATTCATTTTGGCCGTCATTTTCGTCCTTTGCGTGCTTTTTGAGCCAGCAATAAATGGGGTAATGGTCTGAATAACTGATGCTTCTGTCCACTTTGCACTTGTACGGGCGCCAGTCTTCCGAGCACATTATGTTGTCTATCCTAACGTAGATGGCGTTGTGATGGTACGATATTCCGGGGCCGTTGCCCGAGGCTACGTAACAGTCCGTAAGCAGCTTGGCGAGGGTACGGTGGGCGTAGGATATCGGACTGTCGTTGAAGTCGCCGCAGAGTATCACGCTGCCCTTGCTCTCACGCACGTATTTTGCCACCGCGTCAACCTGCGGAGCGCGGATTCTTACCGACTTGCCGAGGGCTTCGGCCAGGCGTCGCGACTCTGCCTTGATGGTGTCCTTGTTAGAGTCGCCCTTTACCATCTTCTTGAATCCGGCGCGGTCGGCCAGGGATATGCCTGTAGACTCGAAGTGGTTGTTCACCACGGTAACGGTGTCATCGCCTATCTTAACGACGAAGGCGGCGCTAAGGTTGCCGCCCGACTTGTACTCTATGCGGTCTTTCGAGAGGATGGGGTGCTTGCTCATCAGCACCAGGCAGTCGCCCCGTCCGGGATGGATTACCGAGTCACAATAGTCATACACGCCCTTGACGCCGTCGAGTATGGCGTCATTGAGGCGCGCCTCCTGCAGGCACACGATGTCGGCATCGCTGTTGATGATATAGTCGAGTATCGGGTTCGGCGTGTCTTCGGGAGGATTGTCGGCCACGAAACCGTGGACGTTGTACGACAGGACCTTGATTGCCCCGGCGGGTACGTCACGGCTTATGTTGAGCGGCCAGTAAGTACGTATGGGGGAATATCCGGCCAAGAGGCCGGCGAATGATATGAGCGCGTATTTCTTCTTGACAAAAAGGAAAAAGAACATAAAGCATACATTGACGGCAAGGAATACGGGAAAAGCCAGTCCGACGTTTGCCCAGAACGAGTGCTCCACAGGATTTATCCGGTCAGAATAGCCTATGAGCAACATCGTGGCAACCGTCACGACGTTGGCTCCGGCAAGGACCTGAAGCGTTATGTTCTTTATTTTGCGTATCATTGTTTGCTTTTACTTTGGTAGTTAAGGAGTTATGGAGTAAAGGAGTCAAGACAAATGCTTCGTTGAATGAATAATCAATAGAATGGTTAATAATGAAAAATGAATAGTCAAATTTGCCTGTCAGGCAATGAACATTTCATCCTTAATTAGCTTAACGCTGACTTTCAGTTCTTCACTCTTCACTTAACAAGCCATTTGTCTTAACTCCTTTACTCCATAACTCCTTAACTCCTTTCATAAACTACTTTCCTCCTTCGAAGAGCTTGCGCTTCTCCTCTTCCGTCAGGCTGTCGTATCCGCTGCGGCGCACCTTGTCGAGAATGCGGTCTATCTCGTCCTGCTCGGCTTTCTTGCGGGCGTTGTAGTCCCAGTCAGACTCGCTCCTTGTTTCGTCCTTACGGTCCCACCGGTCGCTCTTCTTGTGCGTGCGCCGCTCCCAGTTGTCCTTCATCCGGTCGAAGAACTGCTGTCCGCGCGAGCGCCCGTAGTTGCCTCCGCCGGGATGGTTGCGCCAGTACCTTATCATTATATATCCGAACAGGGCGCCACCGAGGTGGGCGAAGTGTGCCACGTTGCTGCCGCTCGTGCCAAGGGCCGAGAACAGGTCGATGGCGATGAATATGCATACCATCCACTTGGCCTTTATCGGCACGGGCAGGGGGAATATGAACATGCGCTGCTCGGGGAAGAGCATGGCGAAGGCCAACAGTATGCCGTAGATGGCTCCCGAGGCTCCCACGGTAGTCCAGGCGTTAAGCTCGTAGCGGTAAGCGTGCGCCACCTGCAAAAAGTCGTCAAGCCCGAAACCGGCTATCGCGCTGTTCATCAGCGAGTAGAACTCGCCGAACTGCGCCATCATCTGTATCACTCCGGCGCCCACTCCGCACGCGATATAATAGAATAGGTATTTCCTTGGGCCCCACACGCTCTCCACGACGCAGCCGAACATCCACAGCGTGAACATGTTGAAGAGGATGTGCGTGAAGTTGGCGTGCATGAACATGTACGTCAGCAGCTGGTAAAAGTGGAAGTCGGACGCCAGGAAGAAGTGCAGTCCGAGCACGTTGTTAAGGTCAATGCCCCATCCCTCGAACACGATGAGGGCCAGGAACATCAAGACGTTGATAATCAGCAGATTCTTTGTTATCGGAGGAATTCTGAACATATCCAAATTATTTTATGCGTTTATATAAACCGTGGCAAAAGTACGAAAAATATCCGTTACCCGGCATAAAATCGTTTGTTTACCAACTTTTTTTCATTAAATTCCTCACTTTTTTTTATTTTTTGTTTGACAAATGAAATGAATGGACTATATTTGCGAGGAAAATGTACCGAAACAAATTAAATCGATTAATATTTTAAATAAACTGAATCATGAACAAAACAGAACTTATTGAAAAAATAGCAGCAGGCTCAGGCCTGCCTAAGACAGAGGCAAAGAAGGCTCTTGACGCAACAGTTGCAGCAATTAAGGACGCGCTCATAGCAGGCGACAAGATTTCGCTCGTAGGCTTCGGAACGTTCAGCGTAAACGAGCGTCCCGCCCGCGAGGGTATCAATCCCGCGACGAAGGAGAAGATACAGATAGCAGCCAAGAAGGTGGCAAAGTTCAAGGCAGGAGCCGAACTCAACGACGCACTCAACTGATAAGCTGCTCAACGCAGTCTCAAGGGCGGGCAGGCGGTAAGACATTTACCGCCTGCCCGCCCTCTTTTCATACCCATGTGGCCCATGCCTCGCCGCCGGCCACCCATCGCCCGCACGCCGCCCGGCGGAAGCCACGAACCGGGCCATGCCGCAAAAGGCGGCCTCCTGCCGTGCGAAAGGCCGTCTTTAAGACCGCGAAAGGGCACCTTTTACCGCGCGAAAGGCCACCTATTGAAAACGAGGCGCATATCTGCTAAAAAACGTGAAAAACTTACCGTATTCGAAAAGTTTAGCTTAAATTTGCACTCTCAACATCTGATAACATCAAGATGAGCATTACAAGCATAGCAAGAAACTTCTTCGCGCCAAGGCTGAAAGAGCTCGAGCGGTACGCCACCGACGCGGCCGCGATACAGCAGCGCATGCTGCGCTACCTGACAACCAACGCGAAGTACACCGAATACGGGCGCCGCTACATGTTCGGCAACATACAGTCGTACGACGCCTTCGCGGCCAACGTACCCCTGAACACCTACGACGACCTCAAGGACTACATCGACCGCATGCGCCACGGAGAAGCCGACGTGCTGTGGCCGGGAGTGGTAAAATGGTACGCCAAGTCGTCAGGCACCACCAACGACAAGAGCAAGTTCATACCCGTAAGCCGCGAGGGCCTCAAGCATACACACTACCAGGGAGGCACGGACGCCGTGGCCATCTACCTGGGCAACAACCCCGAAAGCCGCATGTTCGACGGCAAGGGCCTCATCCTGGGCGGCAGCCACTCGCCCAACTACAACCTGCCGGGCAGCCTCGTGGGCGACCTCAGCGCAATATTGATAGAGAACATCAACCCGCTGGTCAACCTCGTGCGCGTGCCGAAGAAACAGACCGCCCTGCTCAGCGACTTCGAAGTGAAGCGCGACCGCATAGCCCGCGAGACCATGCACAAGAACGTGACCAACCTCAGCGGCGTGCCCTCATGGATGCTGTCCGTGCTCACGCGAGTGATGGAACTGACGGGCAAGACGCACCTTGAGGAAGTATGGCCCAACATCGAGGTGTTCTTCCACGGCGGAGTAGCCTTCACGCCATACCGCGAGCAGTACCGCAAGCTCATCACCTCGCCACGCATGCACTACATGGAGACGTACAACGCCAGCGAAGGATTCTTCGGACTGCAAAGCAACCCGACTGACCCGTCCATGCTGCTAATGCTCGACTACGGCGTGCTGTACGAGTTCATACCCATGGAAGAGTTCGGGAAAGAAAACCCCACGGTACTCCCCCTCGAGGGCATAAGCACCGGAGTGAACTACGCCATGGTGATATCCACGCCCTGCGGGCTGTGGAGATATATAATAGGTGACACCGTAAGGTTCACCTCCGTCAACCCATACAAGTTCGTAATCACAGGCCGCACAAAGAGCTTCATCAACGCCTTCGGCGAGGAGCTGATAGTCGACAACGCCGAGAAAGGACTTGCCGAGGCCTGCCGCAGCACCGGAGCCGAGGTCAGCGAGTACACCGCCGCGCCCGTATTCATGGACGGCGAGGCCAAGTGCCGCCACCAATGGCTCATAGAATTCGCCAAGGAGCCCGGCAACATTGAAGAGTTTGCCGGCATACTCGACCGCAAGCTCCAGGAAATCAACAGCGACTACGAAGCCAAGCGGTACAAGAATATCACTCTGCAACACCTTGAGATAGTCAAGGCACGCCAGGGCCTGTTCAACGACTGGCTGAAGTCTAAAGGCAAGCTGGGCGGACAGCACAAGGTACCACGCCTCAACAACAACCGCGACATCATGGAACAGCTGCTCAGGCTCAACAACACCAAGAATGAAGATTGACCGGACAATAAAATCATATTTGGCCCACTGGGCTAATCTGGCTGATTTGGCCAATAGGACTAATAAGCCACATAAGCCCTACAACAACATGCAATGGCTGCTCTTCGCAGTCCTTGCAATGGTATGCTCGTGCGCCAAGATGGGGCAGCCTGACGGCGGATGGTACGACGAGACACCACCGGCGATAGTAAGGACGTCGCCCGCCGACCAAGGAGTAAACATCAAGGCAAAGAAAATAAACATATACTTCAACGAATACATACAGGTAGACAACCCCACCGAAAAAGTCGTAATATCACCACCACAGATAGAACAGGCAGAAATAAAGCCCTCGGGCAAGAAGATAGAAGTAGAACTGAAAGACTCGCTCAAGCCCAACACCACATACACGATCGACTTCTCCGACGCCATAAGCGACAACAACGAGAACAACCCCCTGGGCAACTATACGTTCACATTCTCCACCGGCGACCATATCGACACCATGCAGGTAGCCGGATATGTACTCAACGCCGAGAACCTCGAGCCCATCAAGGGCATTCTCGTAGGCCTGTACAACAACCTCAGCGACACAATATTCACGAAAGAGCCAATGCTGCGCGTATCGCGCACGGACAGCCGCGGACACTTCGTAATAAAGGGCGTCGCGCCCGGAGACTACAGAATCTATGCCCTCCAGGACGCCGACAACAACTATTACTTCAACCAGAAAAGCGAGCAACTCGCCTTCACTCACGACATAATAACGCCGACCTTCAAGCCGGACATACGCCAGGACACGCTCTGGAGAGACTCGCTGCACATCGATTCGATAGCCCGCGTACCGTACACTCACTTCCTGCCGGACGACATTGTGCTGCGTGCCTTCACCGAAGTGCAGACAGACCGCTACCTCATCAAGTCGGAACGCAACGAGCCTGACCACTTCACGCTGTTCTTCAGCTACGGTGACAGCCTGCTGCCGCAAATAAGAGGGCTCAACTTCAATGAGCATGACGCCTTCATAACCGAACTTTCAGAAAAGCGCGACACCATCACCTACTGGCTGCGCGACACCATGCTGGTAAACCAGGACACACTGCGCATGGAGCTGAAATACATGGCCACCGACACGCTCGGCGTACTACGCCTCCAGACCGACACGATGGACATCCTGTCGAAGCAACCATACGAGAAGCGGATGAAGCAGAAACAGGACAAGTACGAGGAATGGAAGAAAAAACAGGAACGCGCCAAGAAGCGCGACAAACCCTATGAGACGGAAATGCCGGCAGAGCTTCTCGAGCCGAAATACAACGTCGCCTCAGAGCCCGACCCTGACCAGAACATAACCATAGAAATGCCAGCGCCATTGGCAAAGGTCGACACTTCATGTGTACATCTTTACTCCAAGTACGACACGTTATGGTACCGCTCGCCCTTTGTGCTGCGCCCCAAGGAGGGGGTCAACCGCACCTACGAGCTTCTCGGAGAGTGGCGGCCAGGCATAGAGTACAGCCTCGAAATCGACACCATGGCCTTTACGGACATCTATGGCAAGACAACCGCGCCGTTCAAGCAGGGATTCAAGGTAAAGACTGAAGACTCTTACGCCACGCTAATGTTCGACATAACGGGCATGGCAGACACTACCGTAGTCGTACAATTACTCAACACGTCGGACGCGATGGTGAAAGAAACCTCCACGACAAACGGCAGGGCCGAGTTCTACTACATCAAACCGGGCACATACTACGCCCGTATGTACGTAGACTCGAACAAAAACGGTAAATGGGACACTGGCGACTACGCTGCCGACAGACAGGCGGAAACCACGTATTACTATCCCGAAAAGATAGAATGCAAGGAGAAGTGGGACCTTACGCTGACGTGGAACCCCATGTCGCGCAGCCTCGACCGGCAGAAGCCTTTGGAGATAACCAAGCAGAAACCGGAGAAGGAAAAGACCATAAAACGGCGTAACCAGGAACGCGCCAGCAAGCTCGGAATACCGTATCCGGGAATGTAACGCCACGACGGCAAGCGCCGACGGATGTACCGCAGACAGCCAGGAACCACGCCAAACAGCGCCAACTTCAAAACCACAATATTATGAAACATCTCAGACTCTTCCTGTTCACAGCCGCCCTGCTGGGCATGGCATGTGCAGCCGGCACGGCATCGGCACAGTGCACGTTCAAGAACACGGCATTCAAGCCAGGCGAGTTTCTGTCGTACAACCTGTACTTCAACTGGAAATTCGTATGGGTAAAGGTAGGCACGGCGTCGATGTATGTCGTACAGAGCAAGTATAACGGCCAGAGCGCCTACCGCGCCAGCCTGACAACAAGGGGCAACAGCAAGATGGACAAGATATTCGTAATGCGCGACACGCTGCTATGCTATTCGTCGCTCAACATGGAGCCACTCTATTACCGCAAGGGAGCGCTCGAGGGAAAGCGCTACACCGTGGACGAGGTATGGTACAAGTACCCGGGCGGCAAGTGCAGCATTACGCAGAGCAGGCTGCACAAGGACGGCAGCCGTAAAAGCCGTTCGCTCACTCCCGACCAGTGCGTGTTTGACATGATGAACATATTTCTGCGCGCGAGAAGTTTCGACCTTGACAGCTGGAAGAAAGGCCATGTGGTTGATTTCCCCATCGTCGACGGCAACAGCGTTAACCCGGCAAAAATCAAGCTGCTCGGGACAAAGACCGTAAAGGCCGACAACGGCGTGAAGTACCGCTGCCTGGAGCTGTCGTACACGGAAAAAGAGAAGGACGGCTGGAGGGAGATTGCGCGGTTCTTCGTCAGCGACGACTCCAACCATGTGCCCATACGGCTTGACATGTTCCTGAAGTTCGGGTCGGCAAAGGCATTCCTTACGAGCATGAGGGGCGTTAAAAACCCTATCAAATCACAAGTGAAATAAGATGAGATCATTCATTACCGCAATGCTGGCAGCTCTTCTGCCGGCATTTTGCATGGCGCAGACAACCGAAGAGGAAATAACCGACATCATCAACGGAAAGCCTGCCAAGGTGGGCGTGGCGTGGATTGTTGACGGCAAGGAGCACTCCGTGAACAACGCCGATTGCTACCCTCTGATGAGCGTCTTCAAGCTGCACGGGGCAATAGCCGCGCTGAGGCAGATGGAGCGCCGCGGCACGCCTACCGATACATTGGTGCGTATCAACGCAAGCCAGGTTACCAGGAACACGTACACTCCAATGCTTGAGCGTTATCCCGAAAGCGGTTTTACGATACGTTTCGACAGTCTTTTGCAGTACAGCGTTGCCGAGAGCGACAACAACGCTTGCGACATCATAATCTCGATGGCGGGCGGAATAGAGGGCGTCAACGCCGAAATGCGCGCCATATGGCTGGCGGATTGCAACCTGTCGGAAACCGAAATCTCGATGCAGGCCGACCCCATGCGCTCCTACGACAACTGCTCCACGCCGCTGTCAGTGGCCATCCTCTTCAAGAAACTTTTTGAAGAGAACATTCTCGGAGAGCCTTACGCCACGCTGCTGAAGCACATCCTAATCTCTACAACCACCGGACAGGACAAAATAAAGGCGGCACTTGAGCCGGGAATGCTCATCGCCCACAAGACCGGCACGGGCTTTACGCTGGACGACGGCACGAAGATTGCCGACAACGATGCGGGCGTTGTGTTGTTGCCCGACGGCCGACGGATATACATATCAGCGCTGGTCAAGGATTCAAAATTGGGCTCAAAGGAGAACGCAAAGCTGATAGCTGACATGGCAAGGATTATAATCAGGGACGCAGTGAAGAAGTAAGGAGGGAAGCCATAAGAATAAAATAGGAGATAAACATGTACTGACGGATAACCGAGAGATTATAAACGTGGCTTTATCGGGCCTATTTCTCCCATAACTCCCATCATCAAAAGAACAATGAAAAAACTATACATAGAAACCTACGGCTGCCAGATGAACGTGGCCGACAGCGAGGTCGTGGCCTCGGTAATGAAGATGGCGGACTATGAAGTGTGCCAAGACATAAGCGAGGCCGACGCCGTGTTCCTCAACACGTGCAGCGTACGCGACAACGCAGAGCAGAAGATACTTAACCGCCTTGAAGCCCTCAACGCCATGCGGCACGGCGGAAGGAAGCTGATAATAGGAGTGCTCGGATGCATGGCTGAGCGCGTCAAGGCCGACCTTATTGATAACCACCATGCCGATTTAGTAGCAGGGCCTGACGCTTACCTCACCCTACCCGACCTCATTGCCCAGGCCGAGACGGGCCTCAAGGCTATAAACATAGAGCTATCCACGACGGAAACATACCGCGACATAGTGCCACAGCGCATCTGCGGCACACATGTGGGGGGCTTCGTGAGCATAATGCGCGGCTGCAACAACTTCTGCCACTACTGCATCGTGCCGTACACGCGCGGACGGGAGCGCAGCCGCGACCCAGAGAGCATTCTCCGCGAGGTGGCCGACCTGCACTCGCGCGGCTACAAGGAGGTAACGCTGCTCGGGCAGAACGTGAACAGCTATTTTAGTGAAGAGTCAAAAATGAAAAATGAAACATCCGAATGTATGGACACGACGGATGATAATGCAAGGCAAAAGGAAGCTTCACTCAACTTTCCACAGCTCCTCGCCCTCGTGGCAGAGACGTTCCCCGACATGCGCGTGCGCTTCACCACGAGCCACCCGAAGGACATGAGTGACGAGACGCTGCGCGTCATTGCCTCGCACGACAACGTGTGCAAGCACATCCACCTGCCCGTGCAGAGCGGCTCTGACCGCATTCTCAAACTGATGAACCGCAAGTACACGCGCGAGTGGTACATGGGCCGCGTGGAGGCGATACGGCGCATCATACCCGACTGCTCGATAACCACGGACATCTTCGTGGGCTACCACAGCGAGACGGAGGACGACCATCGCATGTCGCTGTCGCTAATGGAAGAGGTAGGATACGACTCCGCCTTCATGTTCAAGTACAGCGAGCGCCCCGGCACCTACGCCTCAAAACACCTGCCCGACGACGTGCCCGAGGACGTGAAACTGCGCCGCCTCGACGAAATGATACGCCTGCAGACACGCATATCGGCCGAGCGCAACGCCATGGACGTAGGCAAGGAGTTCGACGTTCTGGTAGAGGGCTTCAGCAAGCGCAGCCGCGAACAGCTGTTCGGGCGTACCTCGCAGAACAAGGTAGTAGTGTTCGACAAGGGCACTCACCACATCGGCGAAACCGTGCGAGTAATGGTAACGGGAAGCTCGAGCGCAACGCTTAAGGGCAAGGAAGTATGATCCGGCTGGCCGGCTTGTACGTGCAAGCCAGCCGAGACAACATCCATCATTATACAAAAGACGGCCTTTTACAATGCGAAAGGCCGCCAATTACAAGCCAAAAGGCCGTCTTTCGCGACATGAAAGACGGCCTTTTGTAATTCAACAGGAATTTAGGTATAAGCCAGGCGGCCGCGACACGGCCACGGAAACGCCGGGGCAGCGCCCCGCCGAGCCCGCGACAGGGAGCGGCTGCGTGCGCATAAAATATGGAAAGATACGTTAAAAATGCGTGATAATGCACGTTTGCGACGACTTATGTCGGCTATTTATATTAAATTTGCAACCGATATTAACTTAATCGTTTTTTCTGTTAAATGAGCAATGAGATTAACCCGCTGTACAGCAATCCGAGGGGATTGACGGACAGCGAAGTGTCAAAAAGCCGCCAGGAACACGGCGAGAACACACTAACTCCTCCGAAGAGGACTCCTTTATGGAAATTGTACCTTGACAAATACAAGGACCCTATCATCAAAATCTTACTCGTAGCGGCGGTAATCTCGCTGGCCCTGGCTTGCATCAACGGCGAGTTTATCGAGAGCGTGGGCATTATCCTGGCCATCGTCCTGGCCACGACAATCGGCTTCTGGTTCGAGATGGACGCGGCAAAGAAGTTCAACGTGCTCACCGCCCTTGGCGAAGAGTCGCCCGTAAAGGTGCGCCGTGACGGCAAGGTAGTGGAAGTGGCGCGCAAGGACATCGTCGTGGGCGACGTCGTAATCATCGAAGTGGGTGACGAGATACCCGCCGACGGTACGCTGATAGAGTCTACCGACCTGCAGATTGACGAGTCGTCGCTCACCGGCGAGCCGATAATCACCAAGCATGCCGACCCCGCGAAGAACGACACCGAGGCCACTTACGCCTCGTCAAAAGTGCTGCGCAGCACGATGGTTATGAACGGACGCGGCACGTACCAGGTGACCGAGGTGGGCGATGCGACCGAGATTGGCAAGGTGTCGCGCGCAAGTACCGAGATAACGGCTGTCAAGACGCCGCTCAACCTGCAGCTCGACAAGCTGGCAAAACTCATCAGCAAGTTCGGTATCGGCATATCCGTAGCCGCCTTCATCATATTCCTCACCCGCGACATAGTGCTTGATTCGGAAGGCATTTGGGCGTCGACTGACTATCTGCGTATGGCCGAGACGGTGCTGCAATACTTCATGATGGCCGTAACGCTGATAGTTATGGCCGTGCCCGAGGGCATGCCTATGGCCGTAACACTGAGCCTCGCGCTCAACATGAGGCGCATGCTGAAGAACAATAACCTTGTGCGCAAGCTGCACGCCTGCGAGACAATGGGCGCCGTGACGGTAATCTGCACCGACAAGACGGGTACCCTGACGCAGAACAAAATGCAGGTGGCCGACATGAAACAGTACGCCGACGACGAGGCGCTTTTCCGCTCGGCCATAGCCCTGAACACCACCGCCCACCTCGACGAAGAGGGCGGCAAGGGTATCGGTAACCCGACAGAGGTCGCACTGCTGCTGTGGCTTGAGAAGAACGGAGTTGACTACCGCGCCCTCCGCAAGGACGAGGACATCGAGGCGCAGCTGCCGTTCTCTACCGAAAGAAAATACATGGCCACCATCGGAAAGATAGGCGGCAAACGCATATTGATGGTCAAGGGCGCGCCCGAGATTGTGGCTTCGTTCTGCGACATCACCCCCGAGGCACGCCAGGAGATAGGCAACCGCCTGCGCGGATACCAGAACCAGGCCATGCGTACGCTGGCTTTCGCTTACCGTGTGCTGGCCGACGGCGAGCAGGCCGACATGACTGCCGTTGCCGCAGGCCCCAAACTGACGTTCCAGGCCGTAACAGCCATCAGCGACCCGATACGCCTTGACGTGCCCGACGCCGTGAAACAGTGCGTCAGCGCGGGAATTAACGTCAAGATAGTAACCGGCGACACGTCGGCAACAGCCATCGAAATAGCCCGCCAGATAGGCATTTGGAACGCCGAAACGCCAGCCGAGGCGCAGATAACTGGTCCTGACTTCGCCGCCCTGAGCGACGACGAGGCATACCAGCGCGTGGCCAAGCTGCGCGTGATGAGCCGTGCGCGGCCTACCGACAAACAGCGACTTGTCAACCTGTTGCAGAAGCGCGGCGAGGTAGTGGCCGTCACCGGCGACGGCACCAACGACGCCCCGGCGCTCAACCACGCTCATGTGGGGCTGTCGTTAGGCTCGGGAACGTCGGTTGCCAAGGAGGCGAGCGACATGACTTTGCTTGACGACTCGTTCGGAAGTATCGTCAACGCCGTGATGTGGGGCCGCTCGCTCTACCGCAACATACAGCGCTTCCTTTACTTCCAGCTTATCGTCAACGTTACCGCGCTGCTGCTTGTGCTCGGCGGTTCGGTAATAGGCACCGAGCTTCCGCTCACCGTCACCCAGATACTTTGGGTCAACCTGATTATGGATACGTTCGCAGCGCTTGCCCTTGCGTCGCTTCCTCCGTCGCGTGAGGTCATGAAGGACAAGCCACGCAAGCAGTCTGACTTTATCATAACACGCGGAATGGCGCAGGGTATAATAATAATAGGCTTGCTGTTCTTCTGCTTCCTCTTCGGCATGTTGATACATTGCAACCAGTCGGAGGGAGCCCTGCACGTACACGAGCTGTCCATATTCTTCACCACTTTCGTGATGCTGCAGTTCTGGAACCTGTTTAACGCCAAGTCGTTCGGCTCCAACCATTCTGCCTTCCACGCCTTCACCCACGACAATGGGCTGCTGCTCGTGCTCGCGATAATCCTCGGCGGACAGTGGATTATCGTCACTTTCGGCGGCAAGATGTTCCGCACCGACCCGCTGTCGCTGCAGGAGTGGCTCGTCATCATCGCCGCCACGTCGCCCGTGATGTGGATTGGCGAGATATGGCGGTGCATAAAGCGCGTGATGAATAAATGATAAAGAATATAATATTCGATTTCGGCGGTGTCCTCGTCGGCCTTGACAAGCATAGGTGCACGGACGCCTTTGCCAGGCTCGGAGCCGGGGCCATCGCCGGATACGTTGACGAATGCCGGCAGGAAGACCTGTTCCACGAACTGGAAGTGGGCGCTATCGGCATTGCCGAATTTTGCGAAAAGGTGCGCCGGGCGTGTCCCGGATGCACGGCGACTGACGCCGAAATCAGCGGCGCATGGGGCGCCCTGCTCACCGGAATACCTGTGGTGAAGCTGGAACGGCTGGCAGAATTGAAGGAGAAATACCGTCTCGTGCTGCTCAGCAACACCAACCCGATACACTGGAGGAAGTCGGTGAGCGACTATTTCACCGCCTCAGGCAAGACGGTTGACTACTATTTCGAGCGCACTTTCCTGTCTTACGAGATGCAAATGCTGAAACCCGACGAGGCGATTTTCCGCCAAGTGCTCTCCGAGACGGGCTTCAACGCAGCCGAAACGCTATTCATCGACGACTCTGAAGCCAACTGCGCGGCTGCACGGAGAGTAGGACTCGAGGCCATGCACTCCGCTGCCGACGAGTGGCTTAGACTGTGATTGCAGCCATGCCGAGCGCAATACGCCGTGCAGGAAACTGGCTAATGCCGCCCGATATGCCGCCACAGGCATGATGATTGACTATAAACCGTGAACAATGAACAGCAACTACGTAGCCACAATAGGATTCTTTGACGGCGTTCACCGTGGCCACCGCTACCTCATCAGCAACGTTATCGACACGGCGAAGCGTGAGGGCAGGCAGTCGATGGTTATCACCTTCGACAGCCATCCGCGCCTCGTGCTCCACAAAGAGTACCGCCCCAAACTGCTCACCACGGCCGAGGAGAAGCGCCGCAGGCTCGAGGCAACGGGCATAGACCGCTGCGTAATGCTGCACTTCGACGGACAGATGGCGGCCCTCTCGGCGCATGACTTCATGCGTGACGTGCTGCGCGACAGCCTCAACGTGGGCAAGCTGATTATCGGTTACGACAATCGCTTCGGCCATGACCGCGCCGAAGGTTTCGACGACTACGTAAGATACGGCCGCGAACTGGGCATTGACGTTGTCCAGGCGGACGCTTTCAGGCTGAACGGAGTGCAGGTAAGCTCGTCCGTTATACGCTCGTTCCTCTCGGCAGGCGAGGCCGATATGGCCGCGATGTGCCTCGGTTACCACTACACACTGGCAGGAACGGTGACACAAGGATACCACGAAGGCCGCAAGCTGGGCTTCCCTACGGCCAACATCAGGCCGTCAGACGAGCTGAAACTCGTGCCCGAACGCGGCGTGTACGCCGTGAAAGTAAGGCTCGACTCATCACCGATACAGCTTGACGGAATGATGAACATAGGCACGAGGCCTACCTTCGACGGCACCGAGACGTCGCTCGAGGCCAACATCTTCGACTTCGACGGCGACATATACGGCCACGACATGGAGGTGGCTTTTTACCACCGGCTGCGCGAGGAACGCAAGTTCGCCTCGGTAAACAAGCTCGCCGAACAGCTAAGGCACGACCGGGAGGAGGCCATGAGAATATTTGAAAAGGTAAAAAAGTAAAAGGGTAAAAAGGTAAAAATCAAAAAACAAGGAATATGAAGAAAACAATTCTATACCTGTTCGGCTTCCTGCTGATACAGTTCGCCCTGTCATGGATTGTCTACGCGGCATGGCTTCTCGCCACGGGCAGCAGCCAGGAATACGTCATGAGCGTGTTCGGAGGGGCACACCCCGAGGCCATCACAGCCCCGATGATGATACTCGCGTCGGCCCTCTCGGGCGCGGCCACAATCGCGGTGTTCGTATGGCGCAAGTGGGCAGTCATGTCGCCGGCCTACCTCAGGCAGCGCCACTGGGACGTATTCTTCTGGTGTGCCGTAGCCTCCCTCGGCACGATAATACCCTCGATATGGCTGCAAGAGCAAATGCCGGCCATGAAGGACTACATGGCAGACTCGTTCACGGCCATCATGACCAACGATTACGGCTACTTCGTGCTGTGCCTCCTCACGCCGTTCGTAGAGGAGATGGTGTTCCGCGGAGCAATACTGCGCACCCTGCTCTGCTCCGTAAGCAACCACTGGGTGGCAATACTCATCTCGGCAGCGCTCTTCGCCGTCGTGCATCTCAATCCCGCGCAAATGCCGCACGCCCTGCTCATGGGCCTGCTGCTCGGCTGGATGTACTACCGCACGGGCAGCATACTGCCTGGAGTGGTGCTCCACTGGGTCAACAATACCGTGGCCTACGCCGTCACCATACTGTTGCCGGCAAGCAACGACATGACGCTCAGCCAGCTATTCGGCGGCAACCAGACCAGCGTAATCCTCTCAATAGTGTTCTCGCTGTTCATCTTCCTGCCCGCCATCTACCAGCTGAACATGAGGATGAAGCGGTAACCGCATTGGCCGGTATCGGTTCGCAACAAAAAGATTGATAAAATATGTAAGCATAATATTCCGCCATATTTACGATTCTGAATAAAATAACGAAAATAAAAACCATTCCGTAAGATAAACAATGCATACCGCTTACGATTGCGAACAACGGCAAATGGCCGTGTAAAAGGGCACCTTTCACATGACGGAAGGTGCCCTTTTAACTTACAAAAAGCGGCATATTGCATAACCGGATTCAACCTTTAGTAAACAAGATGGCTACATACGTGTTTATCTTGAACTGAAATGAACCAACAAGAATGTTAATTTGTGTGACAAAAAACGGTGAAAAATTTGTATGTTACGAATTTAATTCATACCTTTGCGAAAACTCAGTCAGCCGGATTATACGGGCTGCGGGTTAAATTTTTAGGGAAAAGGATGTTTACTGACGTTATCTTCTACAATCAAATCTCGCACATTTGAACATGCATAGGAAGATGCGGCAACCATTCGTCCATGTTTGGGTATATTATACCTTGTCCGGCTTCGTCCTAACGGACGGAGTCAGACAAAATTGTATAATATCGTCACGACGTGGGCTGGCTGATTTGCTTATCCTTATGCAAAGGTAATGCGAGAACCTGATTGTGGGATAACAGGAGGTACAGAATCCCACGTCTTTATGTATGATCTAATACTTCAGGCCGAATCTCGGGGAACATCTATAGGCGCAAAAACATCATAAATTAATATGGGCGCACTTTCCAACATCATGTTCCACTCCGCAGGAAGCATGTTCCTGGGCATATTCATCACATTGGCCGGCGTAGGCCTGATGTTCTTCCTCATCAAGTCATGGCGCCGCAACGCCACATACACCCTGCTTAGCTTCATCGTCGGCGGAGTATTATTCTTCTTTCTTGCGTTCCAGTCAATACTGCTATGCGGCGCCGTTACAATAAAGTCATACACTGATAACGTTGAAACGAGAATTAATGAACTGGTGGGCTCCATATCCGAAAACACCGTATTCACACGCGAAGACAGCCAAGCTATACTTGAAAGGATACGTGACGAATGGCCGCTTGTAGGCTACTACATCGGCGGAGCTGATTTTCATGGGCACACGCCAGACACAATAGCCAAAGCAATGGCAGACGAACTGAGAAGCTACATGAACTGGTTTATACTCAGACGTGTAGGCTGGTGCCTGCTATTCATTGTTGCCGGAACGTTTGTCGTCATCAAGACTATGGACGGAACAGGCAAAAATACGCGGAAAACACAGAAACGCGCGCCGTCGACATACCGCAGGATATATGATGACTGATTTCCGGCAATAGCAGACTAAGGCACTTATTAATAAAGAAAAACATACAATAACTTAAAAACATAATTAACCATGTCAAACCATCTTATCATAGGGCTTGGCGGCACGGGAGGCAAGGTAATCCGCGAGTTGCGCAAGCGAGTGTATGAAGAATTCCGCAGTAATGATCCAGGCAACGGAGTAAACCTTGACTACGTATATGTAGACTCATCGCCTGCCGACCTTAACGACCGCACCGGATGGAAAGTTATAGGCAAAAGTGTACACCTTGGCGAAGCACAAAAAGTTAGCATAAATGGAATAAACGTGTCGATTCTCCAAAACCTGAACATGTATCCTGGGCTGCAAAGTTTTATAAATCCCAATGACAAAAAACTCATAGACGAGCACATGGGGCCACTCATCACCGCCGGAATAGGAGGCCAAAGACGCAGGCTGGGACGTATGCTGATGGCCAATAACCTTAGCGACAAGAACAGTTCCGGTAATTTCAACAACGTAATGCGCGGCGCAGTAGGACGCCTGCAACGCTCATCGGGCGACAATGATGTTACTTTCCACGTCTGCGCCGGACTGGCCGGAGGTACCGGTTCTGGCTCAATTGTTGACGTACTGGCACAAATCCGCAAAGAATATCCGTACGAAGAATCTACACATGCGTTCAAGATACGACTCTTCCTCTATATGCCCGAACGCAATGTTGAATTTCCAGACCACGACAACGGATTCTACCAGGCCAACGGATATGCCGCCCTGCAAGAGTTAAACGCTATAAGCACAGGATATTATGCACCGTTCGACGTTACGGGAGAAAAGGATGTCTTCACACAAGAGGTGCAGAGATTGCTTGGCAAGAGCGCCGAATCGTTTGAGGCAGCGTACATTTACACTAACGTAAACGAAGTAGGCAAGAAACTCGACTTAAGCTCCGGACTGCCCGCCTCGGTTGCCGACTTCATGTTCCAAACCATCGTAGTGGCCAACATGAGTGGCGGCAAAGGCAAGATGTCGAGACTTGTAGGCTGCGAGAACGACGGTGCCGGGCCAGAACAAGACCAGAACGGGGACAAGAACCGCAGCCGTAAGTTCCTTTCATTCGGCATAACCCGCATTGAATATCCAGAGACAGAGATTGACGAGTTCGTGTCATACACGTACGCAATACAGGCCACCCGCCAGCTGACATATAACCTTTGGCAGGAAGGAGTGGGCTACGGAGAGTGCTCTATAGAAGAAGTAGGCGCCGGATTCGCCGACGAAATAAAAGACAAGAAGAACAGGGAAAGGCTGAAACTGTCAAACTCTTACCTGACATTAGCCAAGCCCATCATAGAGTCGCCGAACACCAAACGCTGGCGCGAAATCACCATAACATGGGAAGAACGTACACAGCAGGACGCCGGACTGGTACAGTCACAGTACGATAAAAAACATTGGTTTGCCGAGTTTACCAAACTTTCCGACGACTATTTCAACAACAGTTTCCGTGCCCATGGCGTAAAGAAATTTTATGAAATACAGCGTCAGGAACTCAAGGCATATGCCCGCAACATACGAAGGCATATCGAGAAGATACTGTTTGACGAATGGGCCAGCGGTACAAAAGACAGCAAGAGTGTGCTTGAGATAGAGCGCTACGCCCAATTGCTACGCAATGACTGCTCCGATCGAATAACCACCTTCAAGCAACAAATTGGCAATATGGAGACTGAGCAGGCTGAATACGCCCAGCAAATCAATGAGGCCAACGTGGCCTGGGACAACATAGGATGGCTTAAAGACGCCTTGACAAACGCATCGTCAAAAGTGTTCTCGTCGTACAAGACAGCAAAATGCAACTATTATATCACAGCTACACGCATTGAAGCCTACCATTACGGCATTAGTCTATTGCAGGAAATAGTAATCGAGTTAGGCAACATGATTGAAGGAATACAGGCATTCAAGAACGAGCTTAACGCCGTGCTCGCCACAGTCGTAACTCAAGCAGGCACAAAATGCCAGAAGAACGCCATGTCCGATGATGCCATTATAAAGAAATACGACCCGGACAAAGTACACCAACTAGCAAAACAATATACCGTGAACTTTGATTACCAAAGCAGCAATGCTGCCGAGATACGTTCGCGGATGATTGAAGGATTAGGTGAAGACGGAGAGCATACTTTTGCCAACTTGTATGCTTCGATAGACTATGATACGGCCACCGACATCATACTTGACATCTGCACGAAGAACGCCCGTGCCGCAATGGAAGACACAGCAAAGAACGATCCTCTGATGAAGATGGTCGGGGTTAACATACTTGACAAGCTAAAGAATGAACTTAACACCGAGGAGAAACTTGAAACCTTCGTTAAACAAGCTGTGAACAACGCCCGTTCGTACGTACAGTTTAATCCGGAAGAAACCAACAAGGTAATTGCCAACAACGAAGGCAGGATGATGAGCATGGTACAACTGGCCCTGCCCAAAGCCGAGAGCGACTCTACACAAGCTTTCACAAACAAGCTGCTTGATGCCTTTGTGCAGAATGTGCCAGGCTTTGTCCCGACAATTGACGGCGACCTATCCGAGAATTTCAAGCAAAACCAAATTGTAGTGGTATGCGCCAATGCAGGTTTCCCGCTAAGATATCTTGAGAACATGAAAGTCTTGAAAGAGAAGTATGACCGTCTGTTGGCCGCGCCACAGAGGGACCTTAACCGTATGGTTCTACATACTGAAAGCTTTACCAAGCCTCTTCCACCACTGTTCGAGATGGACGCACGTGAGATATTGCAGGAAGTAAAGAAACCTCTTATGCTTGCGTTTGCCATGAAACTGATACAACAACAGCAAGACCCGACAACGGGAGAGAGGTTCTATGCGATGAATATTCCGGACGACGTGTTCGGCGACAACTGGGTGAAACTGGGCAAGGACTTTGCCGATTGCCTTGATGTTCTTGCACACGATTTCAAGAAATTCAGCCTGATAAAAACCCAGGTTGATCAGGAATTGCCCAAGCAGGCACGCAGCAACGACCAGAAAGGAACCATGAGAAAGGCCATAGGGCAGGTTGTACAGCAGCTTATCCTGCCGACTATGTGTGAGGGGAACCAGTTTGATCCAAAATATGCGGAATACAAGAGACTGGCCATGGAAATATTCGAAAACCAATTAAAAGATCTATAAGATGGCTAAAATGAAAGGATTATGTCGCAATGAAGAATGTGAAATGTGCGACAAAATACAAGAAGCAGAGAAATCAAACTTCGTGTGCGAGAAATGTGGTCATAAGCTTATACCATTCGGAGACAAACAACAAGGACCTGGATGGATGAAAGAGCACGGCCGACTGGTAGCTATAATAATTGCTGCCGTGGTTGTAATAGCCGGAGGAATATTCGGAGGTATGACTTTGTTCTCGGATAAAGGAGACGGGGCTACGCCCCCGGAGCCGCCGTTAGTGGAGCAAAATGACAGCGTGAAGGTTGACTCAACGGCCGTGGCCGACACCTTGAAAACCGGCGAAAAGGTAGCCGACACGGATAAACAGGTCGAAGAACCTACGGAAACAAAACCCGTAAGGGTCACTACCCCACGCACTACAGCACCGCAGCCGAAGAACGGATACGGCAAGGTAGACCTAGGTTACGGCATATACGAAGGTGACCTTAAAGATGGACAACCACACGGTCATGGCATCATAACCTACTCACGCCGCCATCAGATAGTAAGCTCAAAAGACTTTATGGCCAACCCCGGCGACAGATTTGAAGGCGACTTCCGTGAAGGGCGCATAAGCAGTATCGGTTATTGGTATCATGACGGAGAGCAAACAGCTATAAAACCATGATGATAAAAAAGACTGTTACCCTATTATTGACGGTGGCGTGTGTGGCAATGGCGCACGCCTCACCGTCATTTACCACCAAGCGCTTGCGGTCAATAGCCTCGGCAGTTGGTATCGTTTTGTCCGAATTGACTACTGCCAATACCCGTAACGATAGCACTTGGACATACCGTGGCAGAACGTTGAACGTATGCACCAATGCTTTGGGAGACGTTTCACATATTGGTTACAAGATGTTTGACGATAAGATAGTCGATGGTTTCACGCCAAAAGAATTACTCGAATTCATTGAAAGGTATACTCTTGAGCTGGATTTGAAACTTGATAAGCGTGACGCAACAACCCGTATGGCTATTGACAAAGTAGTGTGTGGACAAGGAAACGTTGCAATGTTGGGACGGATTACTACACAGACACCATTTACTGTTGACGAAATTGAGCGGAGGATGTACCGTATAAAATGGGACGTTGACGGCAAACCATTAAGTCTGACGATACCAGCCGACTGCCAGTTGATATTCGGAGCTGATGCCATTGAACTTGAAGACATCTTCGAGCGGAATCTGTCACGCTCCGTTCCCATTGACAATGCAATTGCGATGGAGCGTTGGAAAAACGCAAAGACATACCGCTCGGACAATCTCACTATAGCTAACGGAGGTGAATATCTTAGCAAAATGATACGTGGAGACATATATTTAAAGAGAAATAACGGTAAGAGTACGCTGCTAATAGACAGTAAAAGTCCAGTACATTCAGTAACGAACATATTGTTGACAGGCATTTTCGAGCGTGACATACCAATGCATCTGACCGTCAACCGATACGGCTATAGCTCCACTAAGACAGATGTCACACTGCAACAGTTCGTCAGTTTGTGCAAAGCAGAGGGCTGCAGCCTGTTTGTAGGAATAAAAACGCATGACGAAAAAGAAATTACAGCCGTTGTTTTCGCATTCAATTCAAAGCTTGCATACAATCATGTACTGAGCGTAAGGTTCCCGTTGGATATTCTCAGTGGCGCTAACAAGCCAATGGAAGCAACAGCCTACGCATACATCCCTTTACAAAACGTTACGGAAAAATTCTTCACACAAGACTTACAAGACCTTAAACCATAGAATGAATATGAAAGTAAAGAAACTTATATTGTTTGCCGTAATGTTATTGCTGGCAACCACCGCCGGCGCTGATAACAACGACGAAGCTAAGAAAAAGATAAACAGCATAAAGAAAGACAGCCAATATCTGTATGCAGAAGCTACGGCCCCAACCGAACAAGAAGCGCACGATATAGCGGAGGAAATGCTGTACGAAGAGATAAATGCATGGGCTGCAAGCCGCAAGAAACTGCAAAAAAGCTCAAGTCTCGCCGTGAACAATACACAATCATTATGGACTACGATGTCGCTTCCGCGCGGTAACATGATACGTTCGTTTATTTACGTGAAAAAAAGCGACATCCTGCCGGTGGAGAATTCGGAAGTAATCGACAACAAAAACGTACTGTCAAATGAACAGCCAGAGATAGAGTCGACAATTGAAGAGATACTGCCTGAAGCTGTGGCAACGCTTGCGAAATGCACAGAGTACTCTGACCTTGCAACTAAAATAAAACAACTCAAGAATGAGGGGAAACTGAAAAGCTATGCACGTTATGCTCAATTAGATAATCCCGAGACATGTTATTTGGCTATATACAATAAGGCAGGCAAGGTTGTTGCCCTTTTGTCTCCGGGTACGACACGGCATAACATAAGCACAGGAAAGGCTGACAGTGTGACAAACTACAGCGGTTGCGGAGCCATCGGCTTCATCGTTAATGAATAAAAGACAAGTAACAGATAATGAAAATGTACGAATCAAGAAAAAGCATGATTATCAGAAACAAGTTTGTAAGAATATTTTTCGCGGTGGTATGTCTGTTGTTTGCCGGATATGGCAAGAGCAGTGCGGTCTCCGTAACTCTGTTGATCGACGAAACGACACCACGTCCATTAGCTCTCGGCACTGCAGAAAGGAATCTCAGCGTGGTACTTTCGGAGATAAACAGGGCGCAGTCGGCAAAGACGATACTAACCACCAGCGGCTTGCCGATGGACGACTTCTCGCTAAAATCATTACTTCGCATATGGGCGGTAACACCGTTCCGGTGTGATGACGACGAGGTTGTAGAGCGTGTATGGGTATTTAAGGACGGCTCGATGATGGTAAGCCACATCCCCTTGATAATCACCCCGGAGGACGAGAGTTTCGGCCTCGGCACCTACCAGGAGGCTGTCGTAGAATTTGACGCCAAGGGTAACATCACCGATTTCCGCTTCGCCCTCGACGCCCAGATGTCCGAAAGCATGGAACGCTGCGGCTCGGTGGTGGAAAAAGAGAAGCAGATGATAATTCTCCAGTACGTAGAACGTTTCCGCACGGCTTACAACCAAAGGGACATAGAAACAATTGAAAAGATGTTCAGTGACGACGCCCTGATAATAACAGGCCGCGTTGTAATGCAGAAACAAAGCGAAATGCAGCCAGCACAGGCAAAGGTTGAATATACCAAGCAAAACAAGCAGCAGTACATTCTGAACCTAAAAAAAGCTTTTCACCGCAACAAATGGATTGACGTTAAATTCAGCCAGATAGGCGATGATAGCGGAACTAGCGGCTGTGCAGGTATAACCCGCTCGAAGGTTGACCCAACGAAATACGGCATAAGGCTGCGGCAAGAGTGGCGTTCGAGTAATTACAGCGACGAAGGATACCTTTTCCTGCTGTGGGAATTCCCTGAAGACGGTGGCGACCCGATAATCCACGTGCGCACGTGGCAGCCCGAAATGGTGGCCGGACAGCGTCAACAACCTGATGACGACATATCCACACTTGCCGGATTTGACCTTTAAAAACATTATACAACATAAAAAATAAACGACATGAAGAAACTGTTATTAACCCTTCTGGCCATGTTTGCCGTGCTGGCAACAAATGCACAGTCAGCATACATATCGAACAGCAGGGCCGAGGACATGGACTGTTTCGAGGCTCTGGACGGACACTACGGACTGCTTCTGGTTTCAAGTAACAAGAATCTGATGGTAAATTCTCCTACGGCGAGCAAGGGTTTTGAACTGATACGTCCTATGGGCAAAAACGCTGAAGGGCTGTATGAATACAAAATAAAGTTCTCTCCGGATAACAGCAATCAGCAGAAAGTAGAGGTAAACCGTATGAGTGACGTTTACAAAACTGAGTTCGTAGCCACCCTCAAACCCGATTTCTACGTGGCTTACCGCATTGAAGAGGTAGCCGCCCCCATCAGATACGAAGACCAGACACAAAGCAACGATCTCATACCCGACGCAAGTAAAGCCGCACTTGAATTTACCACTACGATAAATGACTTGACAATAAAATGTGACTCGCGCCTGAAAGCCACGATGACGACGGAAAAGAGTAAGGCCGACGCTACGGTAAACATCATAACCGTAACGTTCCCCATCACCGAATTACAGACCGCGAAAGATGCGTTCAACGCGGCAAAGGCAGAGTATGACAGGCTGACAGAATTGATAGAGACCGATAAAGCCACTGACGCTGACTATGACAAGCATGACGAGGCTAATAAAAATTACGAGGCGGCCCAGCGAATACTTAACGAGATTTCATGCGTAACGATATTCTCGTCGAACACTAACCGCTTGTCAATAGACATCAGCGAGCTTGGCCCGAGATCAAAGAAATGTTATATTGTAATGCCGGTTGAAATTACCAAGGAAGTGTTCGTTACCGAAGCAAGTGCTTACGTAACCGAAGGCGGACGTCTGTTTGACCAGCGTAAGTATGCCGATGCGCGCGTGGCATACGTCAATGCCATCAACTCAAAAGACGTAGACCCAAGCATGCGGCCGACCATAAACGCAAGCATAGCCCTCTGTGATACATGCTTGCAATACGAAAAATATGCCGCCGCCTCGCTTGGTAAGATAATGGAAATGAAGAAAAACAACACCGCCACGCAACAGCAAGTAGCACGGTACGCCGCTGCAGCCATGGAGTTTCTCGGTATAGTGAACACCTATAACCCGGACGTTTTCTACACCACGCGCATAGAACAACTTAATAAGGTGCTTGAAGGCATGCCGCTGAACATTACATTCACCACGGTTGAATGGCGCACGTTCGGCGAAGGAGCGGCGATACCCGACGTAGAAGTATGGGCATATTACGGCAAAGGCATAGTGCAACCGTCGGCATACGCCACACCGCGCAAATTCAAGAAAACCATCGACAGAAGCGCTACGGACTACAAACAAGAAGGACTGTCCGACGCTCATGGCAAGATACAGGTACAACTCGACCGCAAAAACCTGCCTGCAGGATTCGTCTTCTGCCCCACAACCGACAAAGACATCAAGGCCGTCTACCTGCCTTTAGATGAGCTTATGCGCAAGGCAGAAGGCACGTATCTCGAAAAACAGTTCCGCCTTAAAATGTACAAACGAACAAACAAGTTCTATTAATTTAATTCATTAATCAACTATTAAAAACTAAATGTCATGAAAAAGATTACCAAAAAGTTGTTTGCCCTCGGCTTAATGCTGGCGGCACTCGTTCCGAACATCCAGGCCAACACGGTAGAGAACACTTCAAGCAGCCAATCAAACGAGATGATTGCAGCAGTTAATGAAGGCACACAGAAACTCGACTCGGCCGCAATCAAGGCCATCCTGCTGAACAGCACATTGTCAACGCTAAAAGTTACCAAGATAATACAGATAGGGGAAAACGGCGACACACTGCGCAATGACGACGGAACGGTAAAGTACTATTACTTCCCTATGGACGAAAACGGCATTGTCTATGACGCTAATTCAATAGAGATAATATTGGAAGCAAGGGGTAAACTATGGAAGAAGTTTGGCGCAAAAGTAGGTATCGGAGCCGCTGTAGGCGCAGGACTTGGTGCCCTTACAGGCGGAGCTAAGGGTGCTCTTAAAGGTGGAATAGGTGGAGCTGTTACTGGCGGACTACTTTCCGCGGATGAGATAAAGCAAATAGCCCAGGCTAATAAAAATCTTAAAAAAATAAGGAAAACCATGGAGGCATATAAAGTGACCTTTACGGAAGAGGGACTCCCTAAAGATCCGAGCGCAGACTTATCTAAGGTAAAGGGGCTTGAAGACCTTGACAAGGCTGAGCCTGTATCGAAAGAGGCAGCAGCTGTAAAGGCCGAACTCGAAAAGTCAAAAGCTTCGGCAAACGACCTAGCATCCCTTGATCTGGATGAAATCCTTAAATAACAGCCGACAGATCCCGCTGGGATTGTAACTAAAGCGAATAAATATGTGTTTCTTCCGTACGAGATAACACATGCAGATTAAACCAACAAGTCATACCGTCATTCCGTGTCGGAGCACGGAATGACGGTATGACTTGTTGGTAAAGCATTGATAATGGCATCAGGCAAAACGCATACATCCATTAACATAAACAAAAGCACATTCAACGCTAACCAAGACGTGAGTTCGGTATAAGAATAATACTTTTTTGAATAAAGAACTTACATTGTTTTGTAGTTCAAGCGGAATGACAGATACCCATCGACCGCTTGAAGTAGAATTATCATCACATCATCTTTATATCGAACTCACGTATTAAATACGTTCTTTCAGAACGTTCAGACACGATTGCAACTTAATGGAGCAATCTTCAGAATTATGTCCCTACAGTGGATGAAATTCTATCTTTATGAGGCATTACCTTATACCGAATTCACGTTAACCAAACATAATATAACGCACACAAAACGGAAATTCAACTAAATCAGGCACACAGCCAGAGGCTGACTTCAATGCGAAAGACACGTTGCGGCATGTTATCAGATTATTGTTATCACATCCGACTACGGCAGACAGTCCGACCGTGGCCAATCACTCACTATCCACGTTTATATCCTTCATTTTCCTTGCGGGCACGCCGCCCACGACAGTGTTTGCCGGCACGTTGCGGGTAACCACGGCGCCGGCGGCCACGATCGAGTTGTCGCCTATCGTGACGCCCGACAGTATAGTCGAGTTGGAGCCTATCCATACGTTGCGGCCAACGGTGATTGGCGCGGGCACCGTGTACTTGCGGAGCCGGGGCTCAATGCCGTGGTTGAGCGTGGCGAAGACCACGTTATGGCCTATCTGGCTGCCCTCGCCGATGGTCACGCCGCCGTGGTCCTGAAAGTGGCAGCAGGCGTTGATGAACACGCCGGGGGCTACATGGATGTTGCGCCCGAAGTCGGTATAGAACGGCGGAAACACGCGGAACGTGTCGGGCACCTCATAGCCGAACAGCTCGGACAGCAGCGCGCGCACCTCGTCGGGCGTGTGGTAGGCCGTGTTGAGACGGAACGTCAGCCGGCGGGCCTCGTTGCTCGCCTCGTCCATAAACCTGTGTATCTCCTCCGTGTCGAGAGGTTTGCCGGCGTTGGCAACCTCCAAGAATTCTTCAAGTGTCATGTATTTCGGTTTTATTTCCAATTCCCGTGCAAAGATACTCATTATCACGCTTACTGCGAAATACACGTAAAGGCAGTTTCAATACATTTTACTGATTTTTCGCCCAACGGCCGCCGCCGTAAGATTTTTACTCTTATATTTATGCCACGAATATAGGATTCTGCTCGGCAACGCCATGTTAAAAACTTTGGCCATTTTCTTGACATTGCGCTAACCTTTCACTATTTTTGCATAGCGAACAACATTCAAGACATTATGGACATAAGAAACATTCACCTGGTTTACTTCAGCGCGACATTCACGACGCGCAAAATCCTGAGGGAGATAGCCCGAGTGATGGGCGGAAACGTAATCGAACACGACATAACATGCGGCCGACCGTCGGCCAAAGTAATGGTTGACGGAGAGCATGACGTGCTCGTAGCGGGCGCGCCCGTGTACGCCGGACGCGTTCCACGGCAGGCAGCCGAGGCGCTGAGAGCCTTCAGCGGCAACGGCGGACCAGCCGTAATAGCCTGCGTTTACGGCAACCGCGACTATGACGACGCCCTCGCCGAACTGCAGGACATCGTCGACCGACAGAGATTCAAGACCGTGGCGGCAGGCGCGTTCATCGCCCGCCACTGCATCTTCAACGACGTAGCAGCCGACCGTCCCGACACGGACGACATGCGAAAGATAGACAATTTCGCAACGGAATGCGCCCGCCTGCTGGCCTCAACGCCCGACGTCTCCGCCCTGCCCGAGCCCACCGTCAAGGGCAACCGCCCGTACAAGGAAAGCAAGGCCCTGCCCCTGTTCCCATCGGCCGACGCCGAGCTGTGCGACGGCTGCCAGACATGCGCACGTCAATGCCCCGCAGGCGCGATACCGGAGGAGTCGCCATGCCAAACCGACGGCGACAAGTGCATATCCTGCGGACGGTGTACGGTAATATGCCCACGCCACGCAAGAGCGTTCAGAGGCATGCCCTACGAACAGATTGTGGACAAATTCGTAAAGGCCAACGCCGTCCGCCGCGAACCCGAAACATTCTTTCCAGCCCCCGTCAACGGCCCAACGGCATGACGCCCCCTAACCGTACACTCTGCGAAATGCCGTCTTTCACCGCGCGAAAGACGGCATTTCGGCATGCAATATACGGCCTTTCACAACCCGATACGCGGCCTTTCGCACGCCCCAAAATCTCAGGCCAATAACCCTCTGGCCGTCAACACATTACGAACACACGACAGACAACGGCCACTGACAACGCCACACACAAGCACGCCACACCGTACAACATCCGCAAAACCGGCAGCCGCCAACACCACCCGACATAGGCCCGAAGCCCGGCATAAACCGTTAAAATGCCGCTTTTTCATGTTTTTAATACACATTTTCCACAAAAAATTTGGCAGTTTGCCCAAACTTCAGTACCTTTGCACTCGCAATGACGGTAAACACCGTCGGTGTAGGGCTTTTAGCTCAGTTGGTTAGAGCAACAGACTCATAATCTGGAGGTCCCAGGTTCAAGCCCTGGATGGCCCACACTGAAAATCAAGCAGTTACGAACTTTGTAACTGCTTTTTTCATACCCTTTGCGAACACCGTGCGAACACCGAACACTCGTGAGACGTAATGCAATCTATACAATTCCATACAAAGTTTCATTAAATTGAAATTTTTGCTTGTTATCAATATTATTTTTAGAATTAATATAATGAACACTGTATTCCGATGAATTAGAATTGAAGAACCTAAGATTATACAACCGCATGACAAAAGGGAAAAGAGTTATTGATTTGCGGATTTCTGGTACTTTTGTTTCCCGAATTTTAATACTCTCGATATTTCAGATGACGCAACTCGGAGTGCTTGGTTACATGGCTTCCATATTCGCAGTTATGGGAATATTGGTCACATAAATCATGTGATACGGGATGTTTAGCCGTTTTGAAGTATGTAAAATCAACGAAGGAATACGTTTTGTTATATTAATATGGTTGCAGAAAATGCCAAGCAAGTTGTACTTTTGTGGCCACAAAAGTTACTTGCCGACCGCTTCATGTCGGAGCAACTTCATTGCTGTTTCGCCTTGCGAAATATAATCTTGGAAATATTGCATCGGACATTCGAGGTATGAAGAACACAAAAAACCGAGAATGCGAAGACTTATGACATTTCTAAAATAAGAATTCGGTTGAGTGGAATAAGCCGTCCAGAAAGCAAGTAACCACGGTTACTTAAATCTGTGGAAAAGAAGCGCAAACTAAACAACGGAATGTTGCGCAAATCTTGACATCTCTTCGTAAGAGATGAACACGTTTGCAAAGATACAAAAAACTGCAAATAAAATGCTGATAATGAATGGAAATATTAGAATTTATTTGCATCTTGCCATGATATTTGCACAACAAAATCGCCTTTCACACAACATTTGCTGCTCTATTTTTTGCATATGTTATTCTTTTTAGCTTGATAATCAGGTATTTAGCTTAATGTTTATAGTCGGTATTCATCTCTTACGAAGAGATGTACCGCAGGGGAAGGCTATGTCTCAGTAAACCAACACATGAAGCCGTATGGCAAATTTAAGACTCAAGACAAAGAAATTTTCCTTTGAGCTTTTGTGGACAAACAACGTAACTGCTTGTGTTTCAATTAAAAACGAACATTCGCAGGACTCCGAGACTTGTCTTTCGTTGATTTAAACATAATGGTAAGCTGCCTTTAGCAATAGAAACTTTGTGCCTATAATATAATTAAGGTAAGCACATGAACATAAATCCTGATATGGAGAACACCATGCAATGGTACGCAATGCGTGACCTGAAGCGGCGCAACGCAAAGCTGCCGGCCTATAAGATGTTCGAGGGCATGGGCATAGAATGCTTTACGCCGATGGTGCACAGGTTGACTGTTGTCAAAGGCAAGCATGAAGAAGAAGTTGTGCCTTTCATGCAGGACCTGCTTTTCGTGAAAGAGACACGCGAGCGGCTCGACCCAATAGTAGAACGCACTCCTACACTGCAATACCGCTACAAGATTGGTGTGCGGCAAACGCCGATAGTTGTACGCAACGCCGACATGGAACGGTTTATCAAGGCCGTGAAATCAACAAATAATCCGAAATATTACAGTCCGGACGAGATAACTCCCGACATGAGAAACCGCAGAATCCTTATAATCGGCGGCACACTTGACGGCTATACCGGAACGTTGGTCACCACGCGCGGCTCGAAAGTGAAACGTCTGTTGGTGGAACTTCCGACACTGTTGGCCGCTGCCGTCGAGGTGCAGCCCGAATACATACAGCTTTTATAGTTGACGAGTGACAAGGTACGAGCAAACGAGAGGATTTGCCTTGAAGTTACAACTCTCCTCATAACCTTCAAACCTCAGAACCTCAGAACCGTACGCCCCATAACCTTAAAACCTTATAACCGCGCCCTCATGTACACGACAGACAAATTCAAGACGGAATGGCAGTGCTTACACCACCCTTCCATGAATGTGGACGGCGATTTCACGTTCTACTATCAGCTCTACGGCGAGTTGCTTCGTCTTGCAAAACAACATTCACGGCATCAGGACGATGCGGCAATCCTGTCGTTGCTGCTCTATACGGAGAACACCGTTGCCATAGGGCTTGACGGCGTTTACGAATATATGTACCGCAGCTTAGGCGACGTTGTGTTCCACTGGTGCGACGGATTGGGTATGGATGCGAACGCAACGTCGCAAGTCCATAACTTGGTGTCACAAGCCGTTGCGGAAGCTCCGCACTGCTCACTCAGACAATGGATTACGGAAAGCGTACTGTCACGCGACTTCCAGCGCATAAGCGATGTGCTGACATATTTCGCACGGGAGGACAATAACTTACGGCAAGTATTCCCGAACTTGCGTTACCGTAAGGAAATGTTCCTGCGGATTACGGGTGACGAACATACCGCCCGGCAAATGCTGTGGGCGGACATGGCTTTCAACTGGCACGACAAGCACGGCAACTCACTGTCCGACACATTATCAAAGCAGTGCCGTCTGACCGCACCTTTGGCTGACGGACAGGAAAAAACAATGCTGCTTGAAACGGCAAATGTCCTTAACTCCATCCGTTCAGAACGGCTTGACATCTATACTGTCCTTGAGAGAAAAAACGACCATACACTTACCTTACGCCACAGTGACGGCCGCATATTTGATAATGTGGAAGTCAATACGCCCATTTCTGAAAAACCACAATGCCGCAAGCTTGCCGCCCAGCTTGTCACCTTTTCGGACAAGACTTACGCCAACGGTCCCACCGTTTGGCTCAATGCCAATGAACATACTAAATGGAACGGCGACAAAATATGGAACGACATCTTGAAGAAAGAGCAAGAGGCGGCAAAGCAGGTCTATTTCACCACGCCATTCGGCAAGCGGATAAGCCTTTACGAAGACCTGTACACCGAACCGGAAGACCCGGAAGAAGCTTATTATGCCGATATGGGCATTTACTTGGACGAGCCAAATATATTTGATTTCTTAGATTTGCTGACATCTACGAGCAAGACATCCTAAAATTTCCCTAAAGATAACGGCATAAAAACAATGACGACAGCTTCTGCGGCCTCAGCCGTTTTGCAACGTTTACCGGCAACAGCCGTAGAGGTTGCCGTCATTTAAAGACAATAACAATGACCGACACTTCAGTCAATAATAAGCGTATAGCTAAGAACACGCTGCTACTCTATGTGCGCACATTGTTCATCATGCTCGTAACATTGTATACGAGCCGTGTGGTTCTGAACGCATTGGGCGTGGAAGATTACGGCATTTACAATGTCGTTGGCGGTGTTGTGGCGATGTTCGGTTTCATAAACTCCTCTATGTCATCCGCCACGCAACGTTATATTACTTTTGCTCTTGGCAAGGGCGACACGGAGCAACTGCAAAAGGTGTTCAGTACTGCGTTGCAAATCCATGTGTTCATTGCTGCTTTGATTGTAGTACTTGGCGAAACGGTTGGACTGTGGTTCATGTACACGCAGATGCAAATCCCAGCCGACCGCATGGACGCTGCTTTCTGGGTACTGCAATGTTCGATAGTTTCTACCGTGGTGATGATAATAAGCGTGCCGTACAACGCCGACATAATAGCGCATGAGAAGATGTCTGCGTTCGCATACATATCCATACTTGAAGCGGTGTTGAGGCTCGCGGTTGTTTATGTCTTGCTTGTTTTTTCTTATGACAAACTGATATTGTACGCTTTTCTCACCCTTGGCGTGCAGCTGCTCGTCCGTCTGTGCTATACCCGTTACTGTAACCGCCATTTCAAGGAGTCAAAGTACCGTCATGTTTGGGACAAACGGCTTATGAAGGAGATGTCTGGTTTTGCAGGATGGGAGATGTTTAGCAGCTTTTCTGGCGGTATTATACCTGCGCATGGTTTGAATATGCTTTTGAATGTGTTTTTCGGCCCTGTGGTAAATGCCGCCCGTGCTGTGGCTGTACAAGTGCAATATGCAATTCTTCAGTTTGTGGGTAATTTCCAGACAGCGCTAAATCCTCAGATAACCAAGACTTATGCAAGTAATGAAATGGAAGAGATGCACAAGTTGATATTCCGTAGTGCCAAGTTCTCGTTTTATTTATTGTTCTTTTTGTCTTTACCTGTATTGTTTGAGACGGATTTTATTTTGGTCTTATGGTTAAAGACGGTGCCGGAAGATGCTGCGCTTTTTTTGCGTATCATGATTTGTGTTTCGCTTTTATATACGTTGTCAAATCCATTGATTGTGGCAAATCAAGCAACGGGAAAGGTGAAAATGTTTCATGCAATTAGTGGTACGATACTTTTCTTGATTTTGCCAGTATCGTATGTTTGTCTTAGGTTTGGGTGCAAGGCTTATTCTGTTTTTGTTGTACACTTGATATTTGAGGTATTGGCTTTGTTGGTACGCATGGTTTTGTTGCGCCCATTGATAGGGATAAGACTGCTTGATTATGTAAAACATATTTATATAAGGCTTTTTTGTGTGGTTTTGTCATCTTTGGCTATTCCGTTAATTATTTATAATTTTATGGATGATACGGCCTTTCGTTTTTTCATCATTTGTGTTGTTTGTGTTTTGTCAGTTGGAACATCTATATATACTATTGGATTGACCCAAAATGAGAAATCGGTTATAAAGTTAAAAGTAATAAAGGTATATAATAAGACTATTTGCAATAAAGCGGATTGAACGTATATGTGAGATTAACATTGCGTGAATCATAAGTTGATAGTGTTTAATAAAAGATTTTGGATATGAATGTTCTTTTTCTTTTGAGGTTATGGCCTGTTTACGGTGGTGGTGAGACCGTAACAATCCGGCTCGCTAATGGGATGATACAAAAAGGTTGGCAGGTCTCTGTTGCATATTTCAAGGATTCGGTAAAGAAGGATGCTTTGTGTGTGGATAGTCGAATAAATTTGTTCAGGATTGATGGGGTTGATTGTAATGAATTTGAGGCCGATGCTAGTTGTGGGCAATATGTGCAAGACAACGTGGTACGGGTTATTAAGGAAAACAATATAGATGTTGTTATAAATCAATGGTGGCCAGTTTACTATATTGACAGGTTAAAGAGCGAAACAAAAGCGAAAATCATTACTTGTTTGCATCAAGCATTTTATACGCCTTCATTTAGTGGTGCTGGAATAAGCAGTATTGCAAAGAAGCTGTTTCCGCCTTTATATAAGGCTTACAAAAAAGCAAAAGCAGTGAATGCTGTGTGTGATTATTTACCTTTTGTAGATAAGTATATCTTTTTGTCTCCATTGTTCCAAAAGCAGTTTATGGATTTCGCAAATTATACTGACAATGAGGATAAATTGGGCGCGATACCCAATCCTTTGGTTTATGATGTTAATACGACGGAATATGAATTGGAAAACAAGGAAAATATCGTGCTGCTTGTAGGACGGATGCTGGAGGGACAGAAGCGGATAACCCGTGCGATAAGGATATGGAAAATGATAGAAACCGACAATGAGCTGAACGGCTGGCGTTTTGTCGTTGTGGGAGAAGGCCCTGATTTGCCGCTATATAAAAAGATGGCGCATAAGTTCAGACTACAGCGAATTTCGTTTGAAGGTTATCAAAATCCTTTGCCTTATTATAAGAGGGCAAAGATTTTCATGATGACTTCTGCATTTGAGGGTTTCCCAATGACGTTGGTCGAGGCGCAGCAGTGTGGTGTCGTCCCGGTGGTGATGGACAGCTACTTGTCTCTGCATGATATTGTGGAAGACGGCGTGAATGGCGTGATAACGTCCAATGGGGATGTTCCAATGTTTGCCAGAAAATTATCAAGCCTGATGAAGGATGATACCTTTCGGTTAGGTATGGCCGTAAATGCGTTGGAGACAAGCAAGAAGTTCAATTTGGATAATATTCTGAAAAAGTGGGAGGTGTATATTCGATGAATGCTTCAAGGAAGAAGCTTTTATTTGTCTTTTTACTGTTTAGTTGTGTATTGGGCGTACTGCCACCTCAATTTACGCTTGTTGCGGATTTGGTGGTAATATATTCAATCTTTAAGACAAGGAATGTGAAAGGAATGTTCAAAATTCCGATGTGCTTATTTCTTATATTTTTGCTATGCAGCGCGGTTTCCTGTTATTATTATGAGAAACAAAGTTTTTGGTTGACATTTACGAATTTGGATTTTATAATGTTCTTTCCTTTTTTATCATATTTTTTTATGATAAAAAGAAGGAAAACTCCATTTTCGATTCAAGATATTGAATGGAGTGTAACAAGATTATATTTTATAATATTCTTTATTTTTTTAGTGCAGTATGCGTTGCTGCCACATGAAATTTTACATCTTGCTACATTTATAGTGGAAGAGAAGCGTTTTACTGTTTTTGGACAGATTGTGACGTTGGTCACTTATTTTTATTTTTTGAATAAATATCTTATAAAAAAAAAGAATAAATATTTGTTGTATCTATTGCCAGAGTTGTTAATCGTTTTTATACAGGGTTATAGAATTTACGTAGTGGTGATAATACTTGTGAGTGCATTGTTTGTCGTGAAAATTGGAGGGATGAAAAGGACGATTTCAATTATATTAATAACTCCACTAATAGCAATTTTTATAATTCAGATACCAATTGTAAATAATGCTATTTCAAATATGATGAATAGGCAGACTGAAGCAAATTTTTCTAATGAGGATTATATAAGATTAAGGCAACTTGAATATTTTACAACAGAACATTTTAAGTCGCCAGTTGAGTATATTTTGGGGAGCGGATTCTCTAATGTCCGTTCAGAGTATGGTAAAAGGATGTTTTATTTGCAAAGTTTATCTGATGTAAATCCTGAAGGCCCTATTGGCGGTTGGCGAGATTGGGGGCTGATAGGGCTGAGTTGGACAATAGGTTTGCCGTGCCTATTGTGCATATTATTTTGTATTTTCAAGATATTTAGAACTACAATACCAAAACAGTATTTGTATATAAAATATTTTTATCTTTTCATTTTGCTTACATCTGTGACAGATGTTGAGTTTTACCGATGGGGAAGTGTATTTTTCCATGGTGTATTGTTTTATCAATTTGAAATGATTGTAAGAAAACAAAAATCGGATTTGTTAGCGTTGAAAGGACAACAGGTATGAAAACCAAAGTACTGTTCGTGGCAAGTGAGTTTGCACCGGGAATGATACCTTTTGCGTCAACCATTATCAAGACGTTGGGTAATGATGAACGTTTCGATGTGTATGCGGTTGTCGTCAATTCTGGGCGCAAGTCATACGCAGCAGCGTTGGAAGGTATGGCTAAAGGACATTTGGTTCAGATTGAATATCCAAGTAGCAAGATTTTGAAACTGCTGTACAAGTTTTTCCCTGTTTCTGTGATACGGGCTGTCAGACGGCTTGAAAGTGGCATAAAACCAGACATTCTGCATTTGTTGACAGGTGATTTTACATTGGCACCTTACTTGTTTTTATGCAGGCCGAAAAGAAATTGGTTTTACACTGTACATGATTTACATCCACATGAGGTAAGCTCAAAAAAGATAACAGATGTGTTTTTTCATAAATATGTTGTGTGGGGATACAAGCGATTGCGTGACAATATAGCAAACCTTACTACTTCTTCAAAGACACAGTATAAGGAATTGAAACGCATTTACCCGAATAAACACGTCTCTTTTACGCACTTCCCGTCATTGCTTACTCAGCAGATAGCAAACGGTAGCAAACAGGTGTGTGAGCTGGAGCATGAGAAAGACTATATCCTTTTTTTCGGGACGGTTGATGAATATAAGGGAGTTGATTTGCTGATAAAGGCATACGAGGGTTCTCCAAGACTGCAACGTTTGAAACTTGTGATTGCAGGAAGAGGGCGTGATAGTTTCAACTCTAATCCTAATGTAATAAGGATAAACCGCTTTATTGACGATGCGGAAGTTAAAGATTTGTTCAGTAAGGCGTTATTTGTTGTTTATCCGTACAGGTCGGCAACAATGTCGGGTGTACTTTCCATCGCTTACTATTTTAAGAAAAAAGTATTGTTGTCTTCCATCCCCTTTTTCATTGACAACGCTACTCCGGCAACCGTTTTCTTCAAGCGTGGTGATGTAGCAGATTTACAGGTACAGATGGAAGGACTTGCCGTAACTGCACGCAACTATAAGGATGAGTACGGTTGTTATGACAAGATTTATTCAGAAGAGACCTTGGTTGAAGATTATAAAAAATTGTATTCATTGTAATGAGTTTCTTTTTGTTGTTTGACAACAATGACAGCGGTAACAGCTTTGTCGCCGCAGGACTTGGTGTCCCTGTAACGGTTATACGTTCGCCTAAATGTAGCAGGAAGATATTTTCTTGGTTGAATGGTGTATTGGCTGTAGTGGCAAAGTCTCATAGCGGTGATACTATTATTTGCTGGTATGATTTTCAGGCTGTTATGTGTTGGTGGATATGCCTGTTGCTTCTTAAACGACGCAAAATTGTATGTATAAATGTTTTGCTTAAAGACAAACCGACTTTGAGAAACAGGTTTGTTTCTTATTTGTATAAAAAGGCATTGTCGGCTAAGAACTTAAGGGCAAGCGTCACTTCTGTTGAATATGGTGAATGGCTGAACCGCAAATTGGGTATCAATGTTGAGTTTACGTTGATACATGACGTTTATCATGCTTCGTATGAATACGGGCATTCTGTGGAAATTGAACCGCGGAGTGTGTTTTGTGGAGGTTGCAACGGTCGTGATTGGGAGTTTATCGTCGATGTAGCCCGTGCGATGCCGGATGTGAGGTTTAATATTGTAATGCCGCGTGATATTTATCTGAAGCATTGTTCTAAATTCAGCAGTAATATGAATGTCAGGTACGACATACCTTATGACGAGTTTATGAAGGAATTGTGCTCGTCGGCAGTTGTATGCTTGCCGCTCGACACAGAAGCTCCTGCCGGATTGATTGTTATGTTCCAGGCTGCGGCAAACCTGAAGCCTATAATTACAACAAAAACCGTTACAACGTCTGAGTATATTACATCAGAACGAGGCATGGCAATAAAGAATGATGTTGAAGTTTGGTGTGATGCAATAGGTCATTGTTTTGATAAAATTGAAGAACTAAATCGAAAAGCAGTAGCGTTTAGGGAATATCTTATAAAAAATTGTTCGGAGAAGGATTTTATACAAAACTTAAACAAGATATTAATATGAAAGAGTTTGTCAAGCATTTCTTGGGACTTCTGAAATGCAAAAAGCATAATATAAAGTGTATCGGAAAATGTTATATCGGGGGGGGGTAAAATTTGCAATAAAGGTATAATGGTTTTTGGTGATGGGGTTACGGTCAGGCCGTCAGTGGATATGTATACACATAGGCCGGAAAGTAAGATCGTGTTTGGTGAAAAAACAGAGATTGGCAATCATTCTACGATTTCAGCTTATAATGAGATAATCTTTGGAGACAGTGTTTTAACTGGGCCACATGTATTTATTTCAGATCATAATCATAATTACGACGATCCCAATATTCCTGTTTGTGAACAGGGTGTGAAGATAAAATCCGGTGCTCGTATAATTGTTGATTCGGGGACATGGATAGGAACGAATGCGGTAATTGTCGGAAATGTACATATAGGCAAAAACTGTGTGATAGGTGCTAACTCCGTGGTGTTGCGTGATATACCGGATTATTCTGTTGCAGCAGGTATACCGGCAAAAGTTGTAAAGAAATATAATTTCGTTTTAGGTAAATGGGAACATATAAATATATAAAAGAATTTGGCTTGTCTTTGTTCCTTGTAAACGGCATTAGCCGTCTGTTAAGGAATATTGGTTGCGGTTCGAGGATAACAGGCGCGTGCGACAGGTTCAAACATAAAGTAGATGAAAGGTATTTGTATCGTAAATATAAATATTTATTGACGGCTTCAAGTATGGCATGTTTAGATGTAAAACCTATTGGGGGTAAAAATTATACTTTTGTTTTTTGGTGGCAAGGTATAGACAATGCTCCAGAGGTTGTAAAGCTCAGCGTGAAAAGTATAACGAAAAATTCGGAAAACTTGGTTGTAATAGACAAAGATAATTTATGTGAATGGGTGTCATTTCCGGATTATGTTATGGAGAAATTCAGATGCGGTTATATTTCATTGGCGCATTTTTCTGATATTCTTCGTTTCTATCTACTTTATGTGTACGGAGGAACATGGATTGACGCTACATGTTTCTTGTCAAAAAAAATCCCAGACAACGTAAGGTCGTCAGATTTTTGGAGTGTTAACGGTGCATACGCCAATAGTCTTGGGTGGCATTGGACAAGTTTTTTCATGTGTGGTAAGGCCGGTAATGTTGTTGCTAAGCAAATGTTGACTTTTTATTATGATTATTGGATGCAGCATGATTGCGCTTTGACTTATTTGTTCTTGGATTGTTGGATGACTGTTTTATGCAAATATGACGAACGTGTAGGTGGTATTATTGAGAAATTGCCTGACAATGGTTATAAGATATTTTTCCTTATATCCAATCTTAATCGTGAATATACACATGGTCTGAAAGACGAAGTTGATAAAACGTTTTTTGTGTACAAACTGACTTATAAAGAAAAATTTGAGAAAGAAGTTGACGGGAAGGCGACACTGTATGGGCATTTGCTTTCTCTTTATGGTATAACATGTTAGTTTTTCCTTTTTATGAGAGTCTTACTTTCCAACAAATTCTATTACCGCCGCGGCGGTGACTGCATATATATGCTTAACCTTGAGCAACTGCTGAAGGCGCATGGGCATGAGGTGGCGGTGTTCGCGATGGATTATGCGGAAAACCTTGACACACCGTGGAGGGGATATTTTCCGCAGGCGATGGGTAAACTGATGGCGCTGACGAGGCCGTTCGGCTCGCGCGAGGTCAGGGCGAAGTTCAACAGGTTGCTGGATGACTTCAAGCCTGACGTGGTGCATCTTAACAACATACACACGCAGCTTTCGCCGGTAATGGCGGAGCTGGCGCACGCGAGGGGCATCAGGGTCGTGTGGACGCTGCACGACTATAAGCTGCTTTGCCCAAGGTACGACTGTCTGAAGGACGGCAAGGACATCTGCGAGCTGTGTTTCGGCGGCGACAAGACATATTGTAAGACGTATCGCTGCATGAAAGGTTCGCGGCTGGCATCATTTGTAGGTTATAAAGAGGCGGTTATGTGGAACAGGGCGAGGCTTGAGGCTTGCACTGACTTGTTCATTTGTCCGAGCCGCTTCATGGCGGAGAAGATGGCGCAGGGCGGTTTCAGCAAGGAGAAGCTGAAAGTGCTTTGTAACTTCATCGACGTAGAGAAATGCCGCAAAGACGACTATGCAAAAGGCGACTATTATTGCTACGTAGGCCGTTTGAGCCATGAGAAGGGCGTTGGCACGCTCATCGAGGCGGCAGCCCGGTTGCCGTATAAGCTGAAAGTAATCGGCGGAGGGCCGTTAAGTGAAGAGTTAAGAGCGAAGAGTGAAGAATTAAAGTGCAATGTCGAGTTTCTTGGCTTCCGCCAGTGGGATGACATAAAGGCGATTGTTGGGAAGGCGAGGTTTACGGTTGTTCCTTCTGAATGGTACGAGAACAATCCCTTGTCGGTTATCGAGGCCGAATGTTTGGGCACACCGGTGCTCGGTGCGCGCATCGGCGGCATACCGGAACTGATTGACGAGGACGTGAACGGAATGACATTCGAGAGCGGCAACGCAAATGACCTTTACGGGAAAATCAAGGCGATGTACAACGCTGATTTTGACTATAAGACCATTGCCGATGCTGCGATGAAACGGTACAACGCCGAAAGCTATTATGGCGAAATCATGAAGTGTTATATTGGGTCATGAGGTTTTGCGGTTATAAGGTTATACGGTTTATTCCAAGACTGCAAGACACTAAGGCCTCATAACCATATAATCTCACAATTGTATAATAACCGCAAAAGGCTGTATATTGCCGTTCAAAAGGCCGTGTTTTGCATCGTAAAAGGCCATGTTTTGTGTTGCAATATGTGGCAAATCGGAAAGCAGACAAAATTCTTTTTACCGGCAATGTGTTTTTAAGCATATTGCCCAAATCTATAAGTATCTTATTCTCAACGATTTAAGTATTAAAGAAACAAGATAAAATGGCTAACACAAACATTCCGCGTCCGACCGACGCAAGCATCATCCTGACGTATCGCTGCCCGATGCGCTGCCAAATGTGCAACATCTGGAAGAACCCTACAAACAGGCAGGAGGAGATAAAGGCGGAAGACCTGAAGACGCTGCCGCAACTGAAGTTCATCAATCTTACGGGCGGAGAGCCGTTCATCCGCGAAGACCTGGCCGAGATAGTTGAGGAGTGCTACAAGCATACCCCACGAATAGTAATCTCCACCTCGGGATGGTTTGAGGACCGTGTTGTTGCCCTTGCAAAGAAGTTCCCCAACATAGGCATCCGCATTTCAATAGAAGGGCTTAGCCAGAAGAACGACGAGTTGCGGGGTCATGCAGGTGGTTTTGACAAAGGGCTGAGGACGTTGCTTACGTTAAAGCACATGGGACTGAAGGACATCGGCTTCGGCTGTACAGTGTCAAACCACAACTCGAAGGACATGCTTTCGCTCTACC
>ERZ779669.124-NODE-124-length-47885-cov-3.625214_pt1 | contig 47885 bp, 19 predicted proteins | sample MGYA00511372_ERZ779669 | MGnify/ENA primary metagenome ERZ779669 (study PRJEB29588, sample SAMEA1967891) | human gut metagenome | biome: human gut; feature: human-associated habitat; material: faeces | place: Denmark | collected 2008/2010 ... | reverse complement strand
TCGGCTGCCGGCCCAATAACCGCTACCTTACGGAGATTCTGGCTAAGGGGCAATGTATGATCATCGTTCTTAAGAAGCACAATCGATTTGCGAGCCATCTGCAACGCATCTTGCCGATGCCCCTCCGAATCGACCACCGAATAAGGAATCTGTGCATAAGGATTTTGCGTATCGGGCATAAACAGGCCCAGCCTCATGCGGGCTGTAAAAAGACGGCGAAGTGAAGTGTCCAGATCACTCTCCAACACACGCCCTTCGGCAAGCGCCTCTTTCAATGCACTGTAACTGCCGCCACATTCCAAGTCGGTACCGCTACGCACCGCTTTGGCCGAAGCGGTCTTGGCATCGGGATAAGTCTTATGATACTTATAAAAGTCGTCGATGGCGCCACAATCGGAAACGATATAACCGTCAAAGCCCCAGCGTTCGCGCAACAATTCTACCTGCAAGGCATTGCTACCACAACAGGGCTCACCATCAAAACGGTTGTAGGCACACATCACCGAGGCCACCTGACCCTGCTGAACCAAAGCCTTAAAAGCAGGCAAGTAAGTATCGGCTAGATCATAGCGCGAAGGTACGGCATCGAACTCATGGCGTTTATACTCCGGTCCGCTATGCACGGCAAAATGCTTGGCTGTAGCCACGAGCTTCAACAATTGCGGATTATCTCCCTGAAGTCCGCGGACAAAGGCCAATCCCATGCGTGAGGTAAGATAAGGATCCTCGCCATACGTTTCCTGGCCACGCCCCCAACGGGGATCACGGAAGATGTTTATGTTGGGCGACCAAAAAGTCAATCCCTGGTAAATTCCCCGCTGCCCTTCGCGGACAAACTGATGATGTTTGGCACGTGCTTCGTCCGAAATAATCTGGGCAGCCCGATGCAAAGCTTCATCATCGAAGGTAGCTGCCAGCCCGATAGCCTGCGGATAAACGGTGGCCAGCCCAGCCCGGGCCACACCGTGCAGACATTCGTTCCACCAATTATAAGCCGGAATACCCAACCGCTCAATGGCCGGCGCATCGTGCATCATCTGCCCGATTTTCTCTTCGATGGTCATGCTATCAATCAGTTTCTCTACACGTTCCTCAACCGGCAACGTCTGATCGTACCATGGGAAAGCCGGTACTTGGCCCAACAAACGCGGCACAGGCATCAATGCCGCAAGTATCAATAGTTTTATGCACTTCATTTTTTTACAAGTATTAGAATAGGAAAAAGGCGAAAGAGCGGGAGCCAACCGACTCCCACTCTACTCTGATTTACTCTCCATAAGAGTTTGGAACATGTAAAAACAGTGGTATTTATCTTCTTCATTTACGGGTGTATACAGGGTGCCTGACATACCCCTTGACGGTAACCTGTTAGAAGCAAACTTCTGACAGGTTAGAAGCACGCTCGTAACAGGTCAGAAGCACGCTTGTAACAGGTTACAAGCAAACCGGCCTCAGAAGGGGTTGTAGAGCCGTTTTTTAGACGTCTCTACTTCCTCTTCCAAGGGTTCTTTATGCTTACTTGCGTGTAACGGGGAATTCCGTAATACGCAATGTCGTACATCCGTAAGGCACCAGAATGATATCTTCTTCGGGAAGCGTATTAATCTGGTACTGTGTGCTGTAAGGCAAGGGACCTGCCGAACCGTTGTACAGGCTCCACTCGTTCATACGTTTGCCTTTGGCATGAATCTCCACCGGAGCATTTTCAAGGTTCCATGGATAACCCTGCAAGGGTTTCTCCACTACTTTGAACGCCTTATCAAGATTTTCGGGTTTCAATGACTCTTCTATCAGACAGTAGTTCCACGGAGTAGTCGGATAAACTTCGTAATACCAGTCGCCATAACGATCGCCAAACTTACGGTCATCGTTTACCTTATTCCATTTCTCACCTATCTTGAGAGCATATACCAACGGACCTCTCTCGACCACGGCCGAACCTTCGTACCAGCGCGAAACAGAGAGTTCCATCGGGAACTGCACTTCCACACGGTCGCCCGACTTCCATTCACGGTATATCTTGCGGATCTCGCCGGCGGCTCCCGTGCCCCACTCCTGTCCGTTAACACGGATCACAGCCTTCTTGCACCAGCCCGGTATGCGCAGATGGAAGGGGAAGGCTACTTTCTTCACTTTCTTATCCAAGATGGAGAAAGAGAAACTCAGGTCTCCACTGAACGGATAGCTTGTCTCTTCGGCAATACGTACATTGACACCTTGCGCCACTTTGGCCGTTACGGTACTGGGAGAATAATAAAGGGCTGCCAGTCCGCGGTCTTCGGTAGCAAACCACAGGTTACGGGTAAACTTAGGCCAACCCTGATGCAAGTTGGAAGTACAACAGGGATAACCGGCCAATAAGCCAAACACCTGATCGGTACCGTTATAGCAGGTCACAAAGTTACGATCCTGTCGCGATACCTGTACCTGATTAAGTTGCTGGTAGTATTGACGGGCATCGAACGCATCGGTAATCTGGGTAGGCAAGGCATTGAACGTCACACGTTCCAACCAGTCAGCCCAGTCTGTACGTCCGGTAATTTCAACCATCTTTTCCAATGAAAACATCATCTCGACTGCCGAGCAAAGTTCCGAACCCTGCGTCGGATTGCCGGTATGCAACAACTCATCACCACCATACAATCCGGTAGGCCATCCGTGAGTACGCTTCAAATCAGTGTAACCTTGCTCAATGGCTTTGATGTGCTTGTCGTCTTTAGTAGCCTGATAACGGATTATAGGTTGCTTCATGGCCTGTGCCAAGTTTACACAATGTACACTGAACAGGCTGGTCAGCATATCTCTTTGCAGAAACTCACCCGTCCAATCGGTAGTCTGTTGCGTAATCAGGTCGCCCAATTCCAACAGGAAACTATCGCCGGTAATATTATACAACCAATAGACAATCATCAGGTTGTCACCTCCACGTTCACGTCCCCAGAAGGTCCAGTGATCAAGCGGATTTTTAGGTAATTCTTTCAACTGATACTTGAAGTAATTGGTCATAAAAGGTATTACCCGTTGGTCGCCCGTAGCGTCATAATATTGTTTCATAAACTTCAGCACTACCATTTTGGGCCACCAGTCGCGAGCATTGTTACGTTGCAGGCCCGACTCTGGCTCACGGTCTTCGTAAGGTCCGAAATATCCGTCGGGCTGCTGGCTCTGGAGCACCCATTCCACCCAAGGTTGTACCTTCTCTTTCAGTCGTTCATCGTCCATAATATAGGCCAGAGGCAACAGGCCGTCTATCCAATACGGGCCACGTTCCCAAACGTCGCCATCACCGCCCAACCATCCGTTGCGCGGCCCCATCACCTTTTCATAAAGTACATCAAGGTTTCCGGTCATGCCGTCGCACATACGCTGCATCTGGTCTTTCAGCCAGCCTTCGGGGCGAACAGCACCTATCGGCAGTTCCATGTAAGGTTTCGAGAGCAAAGGCGAACGGTTGTTCAGGTACAAATCCTGTGCTTCCTGGGCATGCAGGGAGGGAATTGCCAGCATGGCACACATCCCCATTTGTATCAATATCTTTTTCATAAGCATATATGTTTAGAATGAAACTTTAATCGTTTTGGTCACATAAGGTTCCTGCGATTTATCGAACGATACACCGAAGGTACGGACATCCGGTCTGGTACCCGGTACTTCATCCGTCGTGCCTTCTATTGTACGGTACCCATCAGGCAAATACAAACTGATAGTTGAAGAGCTACCGGCACGTCCTTCTATTACCGTTTCCAGCATACCGTCCTTTTCCTGTTGGCAAATAATACGCACACCGTTAGAGGTTTTTCCATATACCAGCGGAGAGATTTGAGGTAATACGGCTGCACCACCGTGATACAGTACCTCAATCGTAGTAGAAGCACCCAATTGTGTTTCCAGTGCTACATCTACGTATTCACGGTTATCAAGTACGCGGAAAGGAATCTCTTTGCCATCAACCAGCACCTTGTCCACCTCCGTACCCAATGCAAAAGACGGAATGAAATTCATCGTAAGCGCCTTGTCGGCAACAAAACGATAGGTCACTTTTCCTTTTTCGCGTGTCATGTCAAACGATACAGACGACTCACCCACCTTCAAGTTGGCAACCTGTAATGTATTCCAATCAAAAGGTATGCGCGGAGCCAACGTCAGACTGGCACTGAAAGCATCAGGTACAAAACCCAACATTCCTTCCACAACAGGCTGGAGCACCATTGTTTCGGACCAGCATTGGTGGAGGGTAACTCCTGACGACTGGTAAACAGAACCGTTCAACACTTCAGGCATCCTTCCATACGACAGACCCTTATAGTTGAGCAAGTTGGACATAATGTGCGAAAAGCCCTGATTATAACGTCCTACCTCATATTCGGCAAGCGAAGTCCATCCTGTAAACAACGGCCACACACTACCGTAATGGTATGCACGCGGATTGAATATAGGATTGGTCTCATCAATCATACGGACGCCCCAGTCGGCCGAATAGCGTGAAGAAGCAAAATCAGATACCATGCGATAGGCTTTCTGCGGATCTGTCACCTGCATATAGACAGGAACTGACGTCAACACAATACACTCTTTGGTATAACTACCATCCTTGTATTTACCGTAATTGAAGAAACCTTTCTCGTCCCAAAAGTCACGGTTGATAATTTCGTTCACCACTGAAGCCTCCTGACGGTACTGCTGCTCGCGCTGCGCATCGCCGACCAATGCAGCCAGATAAGCAGCATCATTCAAAGCGGCATTCCACAAGCCAACAAGATAGAACTCTGTATGCGAACCATACAAAGCTCCCCCCTCAAGCCATCCGTGTCCCACGTTCGTAATCTCAATCAGATGATCACCATCTGTATCGGTTGAGTAACAATAGTCCATTGCCTTTATTACCGAACCAATGTGTTTCTTGACAAAAGCCAAGTCTCCACTGGCCTTTGCATAACGTGCCATCAGATTGACGAAAAGCGGTGTAGCATCCGATGCATCGAAATGTACCGAACCACTGGAAGTCAGCTCATGATATATTTTACCATCCACCTGCTGGAAATGTATCAGTGTCTCAAGCACATCGCGTACGGTTTGCAGATCGCCCATGTCGGCAAATGCAAATGCGGCCCACACGGCATCACGCCCAAAGTACCAGGCATATCCCGGACGACCACTTACCTTATGCGCACCTCCCCAGCCACGACGAGAAGACGAATAACCTGCCATCAGCGACTTGCCTATACCCGGAGTTTCCACTATAAACTGAGACGAACTAAGCGTAGCCCACTTGATACCATCGTTGAACACCGGATCGGGAGTAACTATTGAAACACATTCGGCAAGATACTTATTGTAATAGGCCTGACTTGTTTCAAAGACGCTTCGAGGCGCAACCACAACCTCCCTGTAAGTAGCCAGTGCCTTGTCTACCCCCTCATTACCAGCTACCAGGAACATATCCAAAGCCTGCATGCCCTGTACATCATAGGCCATCGCAGCAGCCACCTGCAATTTATCGGTAGCTTCTCCTACCGGTTGTTTACCCGGGTAGGAAATAGCGTCATAACGACCCGAAAGTAACATCTGTCCTGGGACATTAGAACCTACAAGCGATACAAATTCCTTGTTGGTATCATACACTACCCATGCATTGGCATCGGCCGACCAATAATAGTTGATACTACCCAAAGCAAGTTCGTCGTAGGGCCACATAAAACGTAAATTACTCTTACAGTCCACTACAATTCTACGGATATTACCACCAGTCCATTCGTAATGGGCTACCGTAACCGGCGTGTCCACCTGCGAAACCAAAGTTTCTTTCAACTCCAACGAAAGATCATCATTCCGATACACACGGGTGATAGCATTAGGACGCAACTCAATAAACGGACGGCATGAGCGGAGAGATACCAGCGTATCCTGCCCTTCTACATCAAGCCATACACGATAGTCACGCAAGGAGAGTATGGGATGAGTCCATATTTCTTCAACTCCTCCACGCTCCTGAGCAACCAGTATGGATCGTTGTGAAGGCAAATCAACGGTTGATTCGCCAGCTTCCCAGGAAAGAGTATTAACCGAATCAGGTAGCAAATTCCAAGCAACAGGGGCTTTGATATCCACCTTTCCGATAGCAAGTTCACCTTGTACAACCTCTGCACCGCGATTTTCCCAGTACATTGCCTTGCTTTCCATTTTCTTTCCTGCCAGATAATCTAGACAGTTCTGCGTGAACTGGTTCAAAATCTGTCCGTGGAAATTGTCTTTTGAATAGTACAGGAAACCGCCGATGGCCAGTATTTTTCCATCTCCTACCTGAGTTTCCCACAGGATTTTATCTTCAGGATGATAAAAGATATACTCCCACAGTGTACCAATCACCTTGCTGTTTTCGGCTTTGGGGCGATTATCGCCAAAGAATCCTTTTACCCGACATACGTTATCTTCCTTACCGTGCCAGGTATATGCACCGCCAAACATCTTGTCAAAAAGGGGATGTTCGCGGTAAGCATGAAAACCTACTTTACGGCCAAATCCCTCATCGACAGCATTATACTTCTTCTCACAAATGGGCTCAGATTCTATGCCCCAAGTGTTCAACAGGCAAACAGCATCCATTGATAAGATCAATTTACCTCCCGATGAGACATAATCCAACATAGCCGACTTCAAAGCAGCTTCAGTTGCCGACATGTCTGTCGAATCAATTCTATGATACCAGACAATATCATAATCGCCCAAACGAGACAAGTTGTCGGCTTCAATATACTCACAACGTACGTTTTTTTCAGATGCTATATGTTCGCAAAGAGCCGCAAGTTCGGCAGTCTGCCGGTTAGCATCACTAACCAGCAAACCTACCTGCACTTGCTTTTGCTGGCAAGCACCCCACAAAAACGAAACGATAAATAGCCACAAAAAATTATGCAATGTTTTTACCATATTCCAAATCTTATTCACAGCCCTTATTTTGCATCTTTTACACAACGGAAACCAACAGTTGCCTTTCTCTCAAACGAAGGCGACACACGCAACAGATACTGACGGAAATACAACTCACGTGGACCGCCCTGAATATACCAGAAGCTGGACGATGGCAAGAAGTAACTTCCACCCTTTACCATAACATAACGATAAGACGTATTGTCATATACATCGTTGGTCAATTGCCATACACATCCTACCAGGTCGTACAGTCCATAAGCATTTTTCCCTTTGGGATATTTACCTACCGGATAGAGTTGTCCGTCGCCCAAATTACAACGATCGGGTTCAATGCCTTCCAGTTTCCATACCGACAAGGTATTGGTAATATAATCTTCTACCCGTTTTACCGGTTTTTTCTGTACCCAAGGCCACTCATTACCTTTTTCTGTCTGTGCAGCATACTGCCATTCCATCTCTGTAGGCAGACGTTTTCCGGCCCATTTGGCATAAGCTTGAGCATCTTCAAGCGTCACATATACCACCGGATAATCTTCCATTCCTGCTGGAATTTCACCATTCGTCCAATGTTTCAAGAAGTTAGTCTTATCAGCCGGTTCATATCCGGTAGCGTCAATAAACTCCTTATACTGTCGGTTGGTAACCGGATATTTGTCCATATAGAACTTAGGCATAGCTACACTCTCACCCTTTTTAGTCAAGTCTTCAGGATAAGGAATGAACGAATCACCTACCCGATATGCATCGCAACGGAAATTACCAGCCGGTATTGTCACCATACCTTGGGGAGCCTTAACTGCTGGTTCTGTCGGTAACACTTCAGAAATCAAACGGGCAGTACCCGGTGTAATCATCAACACCTGCTCGTCAAGCAAGTTTTCTCCATCAAACAACTGAATCACAAATTTGCCCTCATATCCGGGAAATTCTTTCAACAATGTCAGTGTCTGTTCAGCCGTAGTCAGTTCTTTCGGTTGTTTTTCATACGAAGGCATACCTGCCCATACACGAATTTTGTCGCCTTTTGCACCAGATACAGTTAGTTTATCGTTTTTTAATTGTAAGGTTAGAAGTTTGGGAAGTTGTGCAATGGCGCTCACAGAACTTTCGTTATTTGTGCCCAATTCATAAGAATTGAAAGCTTCCAATGTGGCAGGAATATACCATTTGCCATTTAGTTGCTGTGGAAGTAGTTCTTCGTGATTATAAATATCAACAAAGTGGAATCCGTCTTTAGGTGTTACCTCAAACAGATTTCCTTTATATCCTTCTGGACATAAAGAATAAATTGTATAAATCGTTTTTTCGGCAGAAGGCCATTCATTAACATAAATGCTATCTTTAAGCGTAGACAACAAAGGTATGTAGTCAAAACTCAAGAGATTCTCTACATTTTCACGCTGAATACGCAGCAACTTACCCCAATAGCGCATCTGATCATCCGACCATTCAAATCTTCCTGGCCCAAAATTGTTCATTTCAGTTCCGTAACCATTAAAAAAAGACACATTGAATTCACGTTTAATGGCTTCTTTGTTTTCCTCTGCTACCCGGAAGATGGCAAAGTCTGGTTTTATAAATTTATTTAGATTCAACATCGGGCAATAATACAAAGCATTGTGCACACGTCCCGAAGGAATACCTTGCATATCTACTGGAACGGCCATACCTTCACTATACATAATCACTCCCGGACGAGCCGCATCCGCAGCGTTTTGCAACTCCACGCTGGATCCGCCTTTAGTATCTAATACAAATCCATCAATATCCGCTGCTTTAGTAATGGTAGTCATACCGTCAAAATGCCCCTCACTGGAGCGCGTACTGCCATCCCAAGGATTATAACAGATAAAAAACTTGGTACCCAAACTATGGCATAAAGCAGATATTTCTTTCAGACGGGCATACCCGCCAGGCAAGTCGCGAAACATGTCCCATTGGTTACGTTGATCCATACCCAAAGCAGGCCAAGTTGGCCAAATGCCATATACATCATATCCACCCATTAAGCGCTTCATCTTTTCCAAGTGCTCCTTCACATGAAACTGACCATCGGTATAATCAAAGAAACGTTTATCCCAATTCATCATCAAATTAACAGCATAGCAGCTACGGAACCACTTCAGATCCTCACGTTTCAAGATGGAATCATCAAATGTTCCTGGCTCCACATCGTATAGAAAACGCTTTTGGAACATCAAGCGTAGACCTTCATGCCAATCTGTACTTTGGTAATAATCCAACCAAATGTTATAACATACACTACCTCCCGGATTTAAAGTCGTTTCAAAACGTCCACGTTGCCCGTTTTTAATAGAACCCTTGTCGCGACGGGTAAGAGCAGCAAGACTTTTACCATCAGAAGTGGTTATAGCAGAAAAGCCTAATTCCCAGGCATTATCCGGTACAATGACATTGACTGGAGCATAACCAGGTCTGAACAGATAAGTTCTAGACAGATAATGGTCACCTTTTCCTGTAATATACACATGGTCGGTCGAAGCGCCCAAAGGTACCACATTGTGTAACTTCAATGTATCGGAAGAAATATTCTTGAACTCTATGACTCCCTTCAATCCCCAATTATAAGGAACGGCATGAGCCTTCAGTTCCAATTTTATATTTTTATCTTTGGATGTATAAAACTCTTCACCAACCTGATAGGAAACCAAAGGTAAACCTTCGGTTCCTTTTATCGAAGGGAATGTGGTTTTTAAAGCTTGCGAATAGGCAAACATAGCATTTACTGCTATCACACAGCCCAAAGAATATTTTTTTAACCAATTCATTTCTTTTTCGATTTTAACGATTTTTCTAATTGCACAGCTTCATTATAGTTCACTACATAATGCCACCAATTATTTAGCTTACCATCTTTCGGATTGACACCTGCATAATGAGGAATGTGAGTAAACCACCATTTCATATAACCGATGTGTTCGCAATTCCATTCGGAACAGTCTATCAACCGGGCTTTCTTCTCCTTTACATTGGGATAGTTAAACCACTCATCAGCATATGTCCACACCTTCTTCGTATTTTTCCAATTGTAGTCAAACTCCCCATTGGGTGGAAAATGAATATTACCAATATTGGCCTTACCTGGATCGAATTTATTGTAATTCTTCACATATCCCGTATAGCGTTCCCACATAGTTAATTCTTCTTTGGAACTTTTTTTATCATAGTCCCACCAGCCATACACCTGCATCATAGTTGATTCGAAACGATGTCCATAACTTTCCAACGCACAAGCCAAATCTCTTTCGTAATTCAGTCCCATAATACTCAGTAACTCAGTGCAGCTAGGATTAGCATTAGGTTCTGAATTAATCCAAAATGCATTTTTGCCCATCATGTGTGATTCCCACATGCCACCGTACGGGAAAGTCCATACCCATACTTCATGAACTTCGCCATTATCACGCATTTTATCGAACCCATAATATTCAACCATCTTGTTATAATCATACGATGTACCAACTTCCTTCAATGTTTTCCAATCGGGTTCAGCCAACAAAGTCGCAATTTCTTCCCCAGTCAAAGGACGTTTCAACGGATCGTTCTTTAGATAGGTAAAGAAACGGTCGGCATGAATTTCCTTAACAATTTCATAGTTTACAACATTTCCCGATACTTCTTCAAGCGTTTTTTCATAAGCAGCTGAAAGGTCCTCCGGATTGTTCCATGCCCAACTCTTTACTGAAGGGGTACGGAAACATTCATGCATCCTTTTATTACCATACATCGGCAATACAGGATCTTCATATACAACCACTACTTTAACGGTTATGGGATCGGCTGGACGATTCTTTTTAGCAAATGCACACGAAGGAATTATTAAACATAAACAAAAAAGAATTCTTACTATATTCAATACATTCATAATATAATTATTAAAAACAACGGGAACTATCAAAAATATATTTATTAGTATCAAAGGTATCTGTTTTCAATAGAGTGACACTCTAAATACTAGTTTTTGACATTTCCCGTTGTAGATATAAAACTTCAAATTACTCTAATACAACCCACTGATAAGTAGAACCACTATTCATAAGTAAATACCTAGTTAAATCATCTTTCGTAAGGCCATCCTTATATACCTTCAGATAATAAATTCCTTTTACAGCTTCAGGTCCTTCATTTTGTTTATCAAAATCAGCTAATGAAAAGACAACTTCACCTTTCTCATCAGTCTGACCTGACAAATAAACATTTATTCCTGCATCTCTATCTTCCGAAGATTGATAAAGTTCTACAGTAGCCCCACTAATTGTTTGCGTATAATCTTCATCATCAGCAACTACAACGACATGGAAATCCCACGGAGTATTTTTTTCAAACTCTTCAAAAATACCACTTCTATCACAAGAAGAGCACAATATAACTGTAAGTGCCGTAAATAAAATATTAATATAAGTTTTCATAATTATCAAAATTCATATTTATCATTTCTATCAGGCTCACCACCAAACGTATAACTATCAAGATTCCAGAAAGTCAGTTCCATAACAGGTATAGGCAATTCTCTAAATGACCGAGTTGCCAATTGGAATTTATCTATAGGAGTTCTTCTTCTATCATAGAAAGGCGTTCCAGCGTAAGCATATCCACACTCAACAAAACGCTCATAATAAATTGCTTCCAAGACATCATTATCTGTAGATATTTCTGTAATATCATGCAAATGTCCTCTACCTTCACGAGTAATATTGATTAAAGAAACAGCTTCTGATTTACGACCAACATTCAACAATGCTTCAGCTTTCAATAAATCAGACTCAGCTTTCATAAACAAATACAAATCACCAACACCGCTCGGCTGTCCTGTATCTGTAAAACGTTTTAAGGCGTATGAACTATAATATTGATAACCTGCATAGGACATACCTCCAGAAGGACTTTCAGGATTAGGATAATATATAAAATCTGTTCCTAATCTATAATCATCAGAAGTTGCCTCTGGTAAAGTTTCATCATTCATAAAATCAGCAGGGAGTGGCCATGGAGCATTGGGATCATTATTAGCCATCATATTAATTACACGCATATTAACTCTCACCCATTGTTGTCCTTCTGGATATCCAGCTGCTGCCATAGACCAAACTTCAAATCCTTGCAACGGTAAAGTGGCTTTAATATCTTCTTCCAAACCATTATCAATATATTGTAATACTTGATTCCAGTCAACATTTGTTTCATTGGTTCTTGGGAAATAAGCTAAAGCACGAGCAGCCATAAAATTAGCCATTCTCTTCAGTTTATCACTATTACTAATAACATTAGATGGTAACAAACTTTCAAAATTATCAAATGTATAATTATTACAAATATCTATACACTTATCCAAATATATTAATGCTTGTGCCTGTGCTTTATCAGAAGAGACAAGATCATCTACTGTTATATTATTATTATCAGTATCCTCTGTTAAAATAAAACATTTATCAAAAAGCAAAGCGAGTTCAGTATAATATGCACCCATCAAGAAATAACAATTAGCCAATATCTTATAAGTTGCATCTTCGCCACCTTCTTTATATACTAATCCTTTTTCTTTTATCATTGATAGCATATTTTTTACAGTATTTATTTTACTGTATTGATTATACCAGAATGTCTTAGGAAAAGCTGCATTTTGATCAGTATTGGCAATTTCAGGCTTTTCATAATTCTTATAATACGCATAAGTACGCATTTCCCAGTTCCCTGCACCAGCAGCATATGCATCTGCATTCGTTGCTAAACACCATGTATTCCCATCCGAATACAACATATGATTCCACCAATTTGAATATCCTCCACCAATTAAAGAAGGATACTGATTTATATCACCCATCACAGTTTCGATATCAGGATCATATTCATTATCTATATCCATATTAGAAAAATATGAATTACAAGATGTCAAAACCATAAGGAATAATGAAAAAGATAATATTTTTGTCTTCATATCATTAACTTATATTAGAATTCTACAGAAATTGTACCTGTTAAAGTCCGTATATCTGACGGATATTTAGGCGTATCAGAACCATTTAAAACTCCTCCCTCTACTGTGCGAGTCTCCGGATCAGGTCCTGAATATTTTGTCAATGTAAACAAATTTCGACCAATAATACCCACTTTTACACCGCTTAAAAACTTGAGTCCTGCTTTTTGTAATTGTTTCTTTGTAAAATGATAATTAAATGCAATTTCTCTCAATTTCAAGAAAGTAGCATCTTCTATAAATCCACTACCTCTCGCCATTTGATTACTATATCCCATTGGCTTACGCTGTGCCCACGGTCTTTCAGACATATCCCAATATTTAGCATTATGTCCCGCAAAAGCCATATACACCTTAGTATTATTATACAACAAGCCACCTTGCTGATATGATAAAGTAAAGTATAGCATAAAGTTTTTCCAAGTCAGTGTATTCATCATATTCATGTTGAAATCCGGATTCATATTTCCAATATATTGGTTATTATCCGTATTTCCGTTTTCATCCAAAACATACATATGTGCCTCATCTCGAGTACCAATGAGATCTTTTCTTACTACATATCCATAATTATTAATGGTGAAAACATCCTCTACCGTTTGTCCCGGTTTAATCAACTTACTTGTCTTAACCTGATCCAAAGATGTTGCAAATTTAGATGAGTACATTTTACCATAACGCTCATTAGATGCTATTTTAGTATAGCCAACCATAAAATCTGGTCTGCCTAAATCACCAACAAATTGATCCAGTTTATCCCATGTCAATGTAACATCCCAGGAGAAATCCTTCTTCTTCAAAAGATTAGCATTTAATGTAACTTCATAACTATTTGTAAAGAACTCACCCATGTTCACATTTTGGAATTGGAATCCTGTTATACCTGATACACTCATCACATAAGGCAAATCAGTATTACGCTTACGTGAAAAGGTAAATCCTAAATCAAATCGATTAAAGAAACGCATATCTATACCAGTCTCCACTTCCTGAGAAAGAGCGGGTTTCAGTTCTTTATTGCCTAACTGTGAGCCACCGTACAGAACGCCATTTGACAAGCTAAACGTTTCATATTTAGCACCATACGCAGGCAAAATACCTGCAGTACCATAAGATATACGCGGCTTCAAAATTTGAACATTCGGAATGTTAAAAGTTTTAGCAGCATTCCATGCACCAGAAACACGATAGTAAGTTTGCCACATGTTATCATCTCCAATAACAGAAGCCCCGTCTCTACGCACCAATGCATCAAACATATAAGTTTCATCATAATCGGTATTAAACACAGCGGTGTAACTATTAGAAACAATTCTACTACCCCACGAAGAATGATCTCTTGTCTGAGGATCTGCTTGTTCCAAGGATATTATATCCATACCTGATACAGCTAATTTAGATCCATTTCCCCACATTCCTTCATTTTTTGTATCTTCATACAAATACTGTAAACGAAGAGATGTATTAAACTTCCCAAAAGATTTTGTTAACAAAGCACTAATCTCTGCATTATGTTTAAAAGTATCACCAGTTCCAGCATAAACATATCCTTCATCTCTAATTGTTCCATCTGGAGAAGTTGGTGTTAAACGGCCTTTTGGAGTAAGATCAAAATCATAATAATGAAAAAAATCCACACTATAATTTGCATTAAAACTCAACCATTCTGCTGGCACGTACCGTATTGCATAACTTCCCAAATAACGATTAGCAGTACCTTCCTGACGTTTGTTTGTTATATCATACAAAGGATTGATATTATTTCGTGTCGAAACAATATTGGGATTAACAATATAATCAGAACCATCAATATTTTTGGCCAAGAAATTTGCATTCGGGTCAGCGTAATATATATCATCAAAGTTCACACTTCTTCTATCGTTGATAGTTCTTACGTATAGATTAGAAGTTGATAACGTCACTTTATCTGATAATTTAGCGTCTAAATTAACTCTAAAACTAACACGATCTACACCTTTAAGTTCTTTTACTACACCTGGATTTTTCGTATGTTGTATTGAAGTATAATAATTAACATCTCCACTTTTAGAGTTACCTGTCAGACTTAAGGTATTTGAAGTAAAAACTCTGGGAACAAAAAAATCTTCATAGGGATCATGATCCATAATATATTTGTTATCCCAAATTTGATCTTCTTCCATGGTACGTGTCGGATTACCACTCGCGTCTACAACGTGTCCATGTGCAGTTGTCCTTTCAGGAGTAAATCCAATCCAGTTTGCACCAACTTCTGTTTTAAAAGCGACATTAACCTTTCCATTCTCTAGCCCTTTACCTCTTTTAGTAATGATTTGGATAACGCCACCAGCAGCTTTTGCTCCATAAAACGATGCAGCCGCCGCACCTTTAATAACCTCAATACTTTCAACATCCTCCATATTTATGTCCTTCAACACACCTGAAGTCACAATACCATCAACAATAATCAAAGGTTGATCAGTACTTGCAAATGATGTTGCACCACGCAATTGAATGATAGGCTCATCCATTGGGTTTCCTGATGTCGACAAAATTTTAACACCTGGCATTTTACCAGCCAATGTAGAAGCAACTGTCGTTCCCGTCACTTCTTTCAATGCTTCATTATTAACTTTTTCAACAGTAAAAGACAACTTTGCTTTAGAAGTTCCGCGAGCCACACCCGTTACAACCACTTCAGATAACAACTCAGAATCTTCGGTTAATGTTATATCCAAATTGGCACCAGCCTTCACCTCCCGTGTTGTATAACCAATATAAGTTATAACCAAAGTTGAACCAGACGGAGCATCAAGTCTAAATTTTCCATCTACATCTGTTATTGCCCCTACAGTAGTGTCCTTCACGCGTACATTAACTCCAGGCAAGGAATTTCCATTAGCATCGCGAACAATACCTGATACATGAACTGTTTGCTGTTGCACCTCACTCACGGCAAAATTTGCAGAATTTGCAGCTACTGCAGAAGTACAAGGGAAGAGCCCCATTGCAGTCAGCAAACATCCCGTAACCAACAAGCTCTTTTTTAGCATAAAAATGAATATTAAGGTTAAACAAAAAAATGAATATAAAAAAGATTTGCATTGCAAAAATGCGAATAGTCTTTATGCACTTCTATTAATATTTTCTCAGAATAAAGTAAAATCTTATCATTATACAAAATTTATATTATTTCATAATCTACTAATAATCAGCGAGAACAGCAACAAATCCACCACTTTCGCCCAAATTCAAATCCAAAGAATCTAAGTTTGTATAGATTCCATGATTTATCTCTATATTTTTAGGATACAGCTTAACATCCTTCGCATCTTGATATAATATGGTTTTATATTTTTTCCCCTTATGCAAGAAACTCAAAGGAATACGAAGCTCCCTTTTTTCTTCACAGCCATTCAAGGCTCCTATATACCATGTATTTCCATTCCTTCTTGCCAAAACAATATATTCTCCAATCTTACCTGCTAATGGGACTGTCTCATCCCATGTACTAGGAACATTTTTCAGGAAATCCATTATACTTTCACCACGATAAGCATCTGGTGAATCAGACAACATTTGCAAAGGACTCTCATACACAACATACATGGCAGCCTGATGCATCCTAGTCCCCATTGTACATGGCGATGAATAACTTGCAACAAAGTCTTCTGCTGTTCGATTATCCATAGCACCAGGAGTATAATCCATTGGCCCCACCAACATTCTAGTAAAAGGAATAGTTACATTATGAGATGGAGTAATTTTCCGACTCCACTTACAATGTTCCAAACCTAAAACTCCTTCATATGTCATTACATTAGGATAAGTACGGTTTAACCCTGTGGGTTTATATGCACCATGGAAATCAACCAATAATTTATTATCTGCCGCACATTTTGCAGTCTGATAATAAAAATCTACTATATTTTGGAGATCTCCATCCATATAATCAATCTTAATACCTTTTATCCCCCAAGAAGCATAAGTTTTCATTGCATCTGCCATCTGATTACGAAGGTTAATCCAATTAACCCACAAAAGAAGTCCCACATTTTTATTACATGCATAAGCCACTAATTTAGGAATATCTATTTGAGGGACATTCTTCGTAATATCTGCAATTGTATCGTCTGCTGCTCCATACCAGCCTGCATCAATCAACATATATTCTAACCCCATCTCAGATGCAAAATCTATAAAATATTTCATTGTTTCATTATTCATTCCCTTTTTAAAAGACTGCCCAACAACATGCTGATCATTCCACCAATCCCATGCGACTCTTCCTGGTTTAATCCAACTTACATCACTAATCTGGCAAGGAGTAGATAAATCATATACAAGATTAGACTTTATCAGATCAACAGCCTTATCTGCAAGCATAATGACCCTCCAAGGAGTGACTAATGAATCTTTCTGTATTACAGGCACATCATCTAACGATTTTCTAGACAACTCCGAAGACAAAAAATGCGTATGTGAAAGTGTATCTTTCTTTAAATACAAACCTGCATAATCTTTCAATTCGGCCTCACAAATAGCACCTGCGTAATCAGAAGACTCAAATGTCAAAGGCAATTGCATAGTCATTCCAACAGGAACACTATCAAAATTCATAGCCTCATATGGATGCTCATAATGATTTTTATAAAACTTTGAAATCTTCTGCACCCACATCTTAACATCATCATGAAACGCAAATTGAGAATGCTCGGCCAGCAAATTATATGATTTCAAAAATTTTTGATGTGGAACGATGTATCGAAATGCTACACCATCATCATAGGCTCTTAAACTAACATTATATTTTATACCTGTTTCTGTTTCAACGGAAACAATTGATTCGGAAAAAGAAGTTTTTACCGAATCACATTTCCCTGCGTACATACGATATTGCTCTACGATGTCTTTATGCAGACAATCTACAATCCGCACATCATTTCCCAAAGAAATGCTATCTGATAATAGTAAATTCAAAAAAGATTTTTCAATTATAATAGAATCATTGTACTTGACATAATAGCACAATTTTCTATTGTCAGTAGTTTCAAGTCCTATCTCTACTTGTCCATTAGGAGAGACCACAACCGTTTCTGCTCGCTCAACACAGCTTGAAACAAAAAACAAGCAAAAAAAACTTCCCCAAATAAAGTTTTGTATTTTCATTCCGATTAGATTTTTATCAAATGATATAAGTCTGATTCAATCTTATAATGTAATTAACATATCTAGTTTACGATTACTTCAAAGGCTGTTATAAATTCTGTTTTTCACGTCACAAAAGTAGCCAAGCAATCTATCATTCACTGACGTTTTCGTCTCAAAATAGCGTAAAATCTTATCATTTACATTTTTATTCCATCTCATTATCAAGCATTTAATATTATCCGTTTCATTTAGGCCGTTTATTACTGTCCGCCATACCGCATGTTCAGGCATGCTGGGTAAATCTAGAAGCCTGCGTGCCTCAAACATCTACCCACGCTGGATAAACGGCCCATCCAGCGTGGGTAAAAAGAGAGCGTTTTCAGTTGACCTTACCCAATTTTTCTGTTTCCAGTTTCAACCAATGGTCAACAAAAGGTTCATCACCTCCTGCGGGAATGTGCAAGGTATATATGTAGCGGTTATTGTCTTTCACCGTTTTTAAGGTTCCTCCACAAACCTCCTTTACAGGTTGACGGCTCCAAATCTCCACATCGTATGTTTTTCCCCGTTTACCACCCAATTTCAACACATAGGTGCCGGTAGATTCATCGAAAGTTTCTGACACCAATTTCAGCCCATCATCAGGCATGCCTTCGGAAAGTGGCGTAAAGTTCAATAATGTCGCAATGCCGCCATCGGCAATCACCTCCACCACACAAGGAGCATCCAAACAAAGCGGTTGACTCAAAACCACCTTTACATTTTGCGGTTCACAATGTATCTCAAAATCAGCTTTCCTACCATTGACTTCTACCGTCCGAATGCGTGTGCCTAATGGCAAAACAGCCGAGAATGACACATTGATTGAGTTTGTTCCCTCCTGAGTAAGTTCATATGAATAACCGGTTTTCAACCTGCGATAATTCAAATGGACTTTGTTATTACCCATATGCATGTTTTTCACCTCAGCCGTTTCCCAATCGGCCGGAAAAGCCGGAGCCAATGCGAAAACACCGTGCAAGGCATCGGATTCCAACCCCAACATACCCCAATACAAGGGAAGCAGATTCATGGCCGACGACCATTGTTGGTGCGGACAAATACCTGTAAACCGTAACTGGTCGCCCAAAATTACCTCGGCTACATTGCCATAATCCCAACAGGTAAAGAGCCTCAGCGAACCATAGGCATGCCTGAATCCCTGCATGCGCAAACCGGCTTGGTATTCAGCCAAAGCGGCACATCCGGTATGGAAGGGCCATATATTGCCGTAATTGTAACCACCCAAAGCATAATATGGACTGTCGTAACCCACCATGCGTACCCCCCAATCGGTGGAATAATATTTACTGGAAAAATTGGAAGCTGTTTGCAGGGCCTTCTCCCTGTCGGCCAATCCAAAAACAACGGGCGTTCCGCCCAATACGCATTTCTGCTCCTGGAACGTGCCGTCTTTCATCAAGCCGTGGTTGAAGAATTGCAACGAATCGTTCCAAAACGGTCCATTTATCAAATCCTTCACTTTGCACATGTCTTTATGATAGTCATCCTTCAGTTGCGAATCCCCCAGTGCATCAGCCAGATAGGAAGCCTCTTTCAGAGCCGCTGCCCACAATGAAGCCAGATAAACTTCGGTATGCGCTCCATACAATTGCCAACCTTCCTGCCAGCCATGTCCTACGTTGGTATTCTCAATCAGCAAATCGCCATCAGTATCGGTAGAATAACAGAAGTCCATTGCCCGCCTGATAAAAGGCCATTGTGAACGAATAAAATCTATATCACCAGTAGTACGTAAATAGTCCCCAGCCAATATTACGTAAAGTGGAGTGGCATCGGCCGCATCGTAATGCACAGAACCACTGGTAGTCAACTCGTGATAGATTTTTCCATCGGGGCTTTGGAATTTACCGAACGTCAGCAGAATGTCTTTCACCTTATCAGCCGCTCCATAAGCGTTCATCGCCAATCCGGTAAGCTCCGTGTCACGGCCGAAATACCAGGCATAACCGGGCCTTCCGCTCACTGCATGCCCACCATTCCAACCACGCGAAGTAGTCCAGTAGCCCGACATCAGCGATTTTCCCAAAGAAGGGCTATGCGCAAAGAACTTATCAACCGATACAAGCGCCCACCGGTAGGCCTGGTTGAAGGCCGTGTCGCTACTCTCTATCGATACATAATTATCGGCAAAGCCGTCATAATAACCGGCTGCCCGACGATACAAATCCGGTAGCTGTCCGGCATTGGAGGCCAGCACCGAAAAAGACTTGTCCAGACCGTCTTCACCACCAGCCATACAAAAGTCCAGCTGTTTTTCCGCACCGTCAAACACATAGAGGTATTCTATCTTTTTCCCATTGAACACCCCCTCGGAGAAATCTTCCAGCCTGCCTCCAGAAGAAGCATGACTTCCAGCCTTTGCCTGCCGGGGACGTTGTGCAAAAGCGGTCAGAATGTTCAGTTCGCCCGCACGGTCGGATACCGTTCCCATCCGGCCGTCTTCGCTCATGCCATATACAAGCCTTCCCGTCGATTCCAACGAATAAGGCCACATCAGCCTCAGATTAGTAGCATAAGTCACATACAGTTGTTTAATGGAAGGAGTTTCCCACTTGTAACGTACAGAAAGGAAAGGTTCTTCCAATGCAACCATAATATATTCACGCAACCGGCTCCCGTCGGGCAACAGGAAAGAACGGCAGATATATTCCGGAGTCTTAGTGACTTCAACAGGCAAATCTTTGAGCCACAGCACATCGGGGGTGTCTTGCCAAACAATGCCTACCGTCCAATCGCGCACAGCCATGACCGGATGTATCCAGACTTCTTCTATTGGCCCTTTTTCCATACCCATAGCTACAATCTGCTGTCCGGCTACGTTCCAGTAATGCCCGTCTTGTCCTGTCCGGATACCGGCAAGGCCCTCTTGCCGGTCGGGTACCCACGACGAAACCGGTTGCTCCAGTACACTGTATTTTTCCGGGAAGGTAGCCTGCTCAACCGTAACTGAGTCACAAGGCCACGACTTTTCAGCAGAACTGAATAGGCGTGAACCAGCCAGATAATCAAATACATTATGAATGAAAATCTCCAGCGTTGAGCGGTTTAGGTTCTGTTCCGAGAAATAAAGATACCCACCTATAGCCAAGACTTTCCCTTCGCCTAAAGGTGTTTCCCATACCAGTTTACGATTTTCATGATAATGAATGTATGCCCAGTTTATGCCAAGCACCTTAGCTCCCCGGGCTGCAGGCAAATGGTTTCCTGAAAAACCCAGTGTACGGGCCTTATGGTCTTTAACCGATTTCCAGACATAAGCCCCTCCATGCAATCCTTCATAAATAGGATGTTCACGGTAACCATGATAGCCCAATGCACGGCCAAATCCATTATCGGTGGCATCCTGATATTCCACTTCAACAGAAGATGACTCAATTTTCCAAGCATTCAAAAGCCGTACTGCTTCCATCGACAAAAGCAGTTTACCGCCATTTTCCACATAAGGAAGCAATAAGGAACACAAGTTTTTCTCCACCCCATCAATCGATGCCGTATCCATGCGATGATAACATACCACATCTGCATTTTTTAAATCGGATTCGGTCAACTTATCAACAGGAATCATTACAACCTCATTTTTCTCATCCGTTAGAATAGAAGTCAAGGAATCGAGTTCTATTTTTGTTGTATAATCCGATGAAAGCAAAATGACCTTACGCGAATTACTACACGAATGTAGCATTACACTAAACAATAATCCCAATAATACCTGCATGTAAAAATTCATGCTATATATACAATGTCTGTTTGTTTTTGTACATGTTTTCATAGTACCATACCGTTTCGATGATTAAACACCGCGCAAGGTAGGTACATATTCATCATGAAAGGATTAATCCTTTCTCATAAAAGGACAAAATTGTATCAAGGAGCCGTTCCCTTTTGATCTCCACGCTCAAAGTCCTTGGGCAACACACCAAATTGCTTATAAAAACATTTCGAGAAATAGGACGATGAACTGAAACCTACGATAAATGCAATCTCATTAATCCGGTATTCTTTTTCTCTTAAAAGCTCGGCTGCTTTCTTCAAACGAATCAGACGGATAAAATCATTAGGAGTAAGTTCGGATATACTTTTCACCTTCCTATACAAGGTAGCCCGGCTCATATTCATCATTACAGCCAAGGTATCAACATCAAGATCTACCTCGTCCAGACGGGAATGAATAGCTTCGACCAGCTTGTTCAGGAATTCTTCATCAGCCTTGGAGTGCGCAATGGCCTCTACTTTGGTTTCGGGCGATTGTTTGTAGGCTTCTTGAATTTTTCGCCGGTTTAGCAACAGGTTTTCAATGCGGGCATCCAGATAATCTGCCGAATAAGGTTTTGCTATATATTCGTCCGCTCCAATTTTCAATCCGTCCAGCTGGGCTTGCAAACCTGTTTTAGCTGTCAGCAAAATAACGGGTATATGACTATACCGCAAATCTTCTTTCACGGTCTTGCACAAGGCCATCCCGTCCATAACGGGCATCATAACATCGCTGATAATCAAATCGACCGCATTTTTTGCCAATACATCCAATGCTTCCTGACCATTACCGGCCTTTAGCACTCTATATTTACGTTCAAGTTGTTTAGCCATAAAAGATTGGAATTCTTCGTTATCTTCCACAGAAAGAATAACTTTCCTATCTTCTGTTTCCGGCAATGAAATAGCCGAGTGCAATTCGGGTTCTACATTTGTCTGTTCTTCTTCATCGAGTAATGTCAACACATTTTCCTGCTTACATGGCAATATTATAACGAAAGTAACATCGCACGCATCCGTATCAATAAAAATGCGTCCCTGATGGGATTCAACCAAAGTCCTTGCAAAAGGAAGCCCGATACCTGTGCCCAATGAGCCTTCGTCTAATTTGAAGAAAGGAGCAAAAACCTTTTCAGCCAGTTCCTTGGGAATTTTATCCCCATCGTTTGCAACCCTTAGCATAAATGTATCGTCCCGTTTGTCCAACGACACTTTTATAAAAGTTGCAGCATGCTTCAATGCATTATTGAATAAATTGCTCAGTATTTTTGTAAAGACCTCCACATCTACGTCCGCAATAATTTCATTGGCAGGATAACATTCTTCAAAAGTAATGTTTTGCACACCGGCTGCAGGAGCAAATCTTTTTACCGTCTCTCTTACGACTTCGGTTATGTTTGTATGAACAAAATTCAACTTTAAACCTTTCGATTCGGTTTTCCTGAAATCCAAAAGTTCATTTACCAACTTTAGCAAGCGATTGGTATTCCGTTGAATAATAGACAAGTTCTCATAACAACCATCTGCCTCACTGATATTTTTCATCACTTCATCCAAAGGTGCCTTTATCAAGCTTAAAGGTGTACGTATCTCATGGGTTACGTTGGTGAAGAAATTAATTTTAGCATCATACAGTTCCGTTTCTTTTTTATGCTCCAAAATTTCCATCGCTTTCCGGTTTCTTCGTTGCATCCGGTTTGTATACTCCCTGATGAGTCCATACAAAATTAAAATGCCCAATATGCAATATAGAATATATGCCCATATAGTCATATAAAAAGGAGGCAGAATAACGATTTCCATAGCAGACTGGCATTCTTTCCACGAGCTTTCCGTATTTCTAGCTCTCACATAAAAGGTATATTGCCCCGGAGGAAGATTTGAATACATCACACGATATGATTGAGCCGCATTAATCCAGTCTTTATCCCAACCTTCCAGTTTATAAGCATATTGAATATCGGGTTGGGGAGCATAATTCAAGGCCGCAAATCCAATGCTGAACACAGACTGGTTATAAGGAAGTCTCATTTTTTTCGTATAAGTAATAGACTGTTCCAGGATGCTTTCCTCTGCAACAGGCACTTCCACATTATTCAACTGGAAACTATTAAAAACTATATGAGGAGGTTCCTGCGAAGGAAGCAAATTATTAGGATAGAATGCCACAAAACCTTTTACTCCCCCAAAATAAATCTTTCCACTCTTACTCAGAAGCCCAGATTTATAATTGAACTGGTCTCCCAACAAGCCGTCGAAATGTGTATAAGACTTTACCTTACCCGTCACTGGTTCCAAACAAAAGAGTCCCTTGTTTGTAGCTCCCCATATACAGCCGTTCACATCCTCCAGGATTTTGTAAATCACCCCATTAGGTAAGCCATTATTTACATTATAATGTTTGATAAAAGTATCTTTCTCCCTATCATAACAAACAAGTCCTGCACCTTCGGTTCCCAGCCATATCCGTCGTTCTTTGTCTTCCAATAGACAAACAATCATCCGACCACGAATGGTATCGCTTTCTACCACAGTAGGATAATGCTTCCACGTGTCAGACACTCTATCGTACGAAAACACCCCCTGCCCCAATGTTGCGAACCACAATCTACCATCAGCATCTTCTATAATATCATTGACTTGTGAACTGATATCCTTTTCCTTTATCTGTTCAAATCCATCTATCTGAGGAATATATCGCAATAAGCCGTTCATTGTACCTATCCACATATTCGACTCACTATCTTTATAAATAGCATAGATGTTATCATTATTCAATGCGTTTTTCAAAGAAGAACTTCGATAATTTTTCTTTTTTCCGGTTTTAAGCTCTAATGTGTATAATCCTTTTGAGAAAGTACCAATCCACAACTTATCATTTTGTTCATCAAAATATAAAGCATGGACATTATTTGCCGGTATGAAATTCTTTGTAAATTGCTTCTTCAACGGATTAAAACAATTCAAACCTCCATCCTCTGTTGCAATCCAGATATTATTATCGGTATCTTCACAAAATTCACTGATGCTCTTCCCACCCAATGCATTTTCTTTTCCTTCCATTGGATAGTATTTCTCAAAACGGGCATACGATTCAGCAAAATAGCACACTCCGCCAAAAAAAGTGCCAATCCACATTCCTCCCTTACGATCCTGATATATCGAATGAATGGCATTATCGGGAATGGAATAAGGGTCGTTAAACACATGCTGCAGGTGGATCAGGCTCTGGTCGCTGAGCGTATATATGTACATACCGGTTTCTGTCCCCAACCAGATATAGTTTTTATTGTCTACATATATATACCGTACGAACAAAGAATGTTCCTCTCCGTCTTTGGTCAAAAAAGGAGACAATGTCTCTTCATGCAGATGCATAGCCATAACCCCATGATTAACAGTACCCAACAACAATATATTCGAATCTAACAAAGACAGGCAGTTCACATCGTTATCAGCAACATTTTCTCCAGCTTCATCAATGAAGAACTGCTTTACATTTCCAGTAGACGGATCTAATTTCAAGATTCCTTGCCGGTAGGTCGCAATCCACAAGAATCCATTTCCATCCAGACACAACTGTCTGATCATGCCCCTGCCACGTCCCAGATACTTGTCCAGCGAATAGAATGTCTGCTTCCTATCCGGAGCAACACATATTATTCCTTCATCAGACAAAGCCAGCCACATATTGCCATGCGCATCTTTTACAATAGAACGCACAATACCATTCTTGTTTTTATTACCTAAATCTAATTGGGTAAATTTCTCCAAAACCGGATCATAAAGAGCGACTCCATTATCCGTACCTATCCACAACAGGCTATCGTTCCCTTCTGCCAATGAGAAAACGGCATCACTTTTAAGACTGGACTCGCTAAAAAGATCCTTCTTATATACCCTAAACGAATTGCCATCGTAGCGATTCAACCCGTCTTGTGTACCAAACCACATAAACCCTTGCCGATCTTGCAAAATGGCATAAATCATATTCTGCGACAAGCCGTCTTCTACGCTCAAAGTCTTAAAATAAAAATTTGATTGAGCAGCAAACATAGACAGCATGCCACAGTACATAAAAATCAACAAGGATAAAAAAAAGTGCCTGTGCATGTTTTTCTGTGTTATTTTTCGCCCAAAGGTAGAATATTAACTAAAAAATCAAAATAAGATTTTTGTTTATTCGACAGTTGCAAACCAAAATGAGCTGATTTTATCATTTTATGAGACTCTTTTCTGAAACAAACTTCACATTACGACGTATTTTTGCACAAACATAAGTATAAAGTAACCAAATACCATGAAACATTTCATTTTGACATTTCTCTGCCTTTCCTGGCTTTTAATTCCGGCAAATGGGAATAACCGGGTTATTTCTGTAGAATCCCTTCTGCAAGAAATGATAAACCGTGACCAGCTTTCGCAATATCCGGAACCGTTTTACATAAACAAACAGTTCAGTAGCTACGATCGAGCTACTACCGATCCGAGTGAACAAAGTTGGTTTGCCAATTGGGACCGCTCCATGTTTATTCGCGTCGACAATACGAAAGGTCGGAAAGAATACGTAATGATGGACGCCGAAGGACCGGGGGCTATCGTACGTTTCTGGATGACTTTTGCCGGTCCTGATTGTGGCAAAGGCACCTTACGCATCTATATTGACAACAGTACGGAACCGGTAATTGAAGGTAGTGCGCTGGATGTAATCAGTGGAGGTAAATTGGCAGGTGTTCCCCTGTCTACCTCCGTTTCCGATCTGACATCCTATGCCATGCGAGGACACAATCTTTACCTTCCGATTCCTTACAAGAAGCATTGTAAGGTAACTTATGAAAGTAGTAATATAAAAGACTTTGGAGCCAAAACCGGCGGAGAAGCAGTATACTACAATATCAATTACCGCACTTACGAGGCTGGCACTAAAGTGGTATCCTTCTCAAAACGAGAATTACAAAAGTGCCAGCAAGTATTGGCCAACGTACAAAAACAATTGCAACAACGTACTGTAGTTATGCCAGACAATGTCAACAAAACGACATTGAAAGGAACACTGGCTCCTGCCCAAAGCATTTTCCAAAAAATAGAAGGCAACAATAACGCCATCCGTAAAGTAAGTTTTACCATAAATTCAACCAACAAAGAGCAAGCACTCAGAAGCACCATCCTGTCTATCAGTTTCGACGGATATAAAACGGTAGAATGCCCCCTGGGCGACTTTTTCGGAACCGGTTACCAAGTACGTCCTTCCAACACCTGGTACACACATGTGGACGCAGAAGGCACTTTATCGTGCTATTGGATAATGCCCTACAAAAAAGAATGTATCGTATCACTTGAAAACAGAAGCAATGATGTGGTAACCGTTACTAGCGGGGAGATAACGACAGCTCCCTACCAATGGAACCAGAACACCATGTACTTCGGGGCTTCCTGGCGGCAATACACCAACCTGTCGACCGGAGAATTCAAAAGCAACGAAGGGGGCGGTTATCCGTTCGACATCAACTACGTCAACCTGCAAGGCAAGGGTGTCTACGTGGGAGATGGCATTACCCTGTTCAACACCCGCGACGCCTGGTGGGGAGAAGGAGATGAAAAAGTATATATAGACGGTGAACAATTCCCCTCACACATCGGGACAGGTACAGAAGACTATTACGGATACGCCTGGTGTCGTCCGGAACGCTTTTCCAACCATCCTTTCATAGCCCAGCCCGATGGGAGCGGGAATTTTCACCCCGGATATACCGTAAACCTACGTTTCCGCAACCTAGATGCCATTCCTTTCAAAACATCGCTGAAATTTGACATGGAAATGTGGCATTGGGTAAACGCCGTTATCAATTTTGCCCCTGTAACCTACTGGTACATTGCTCCAGAAAACGCCATGCAATCTCCTTCCATGTTGGAAGAAGCTACCAAACCGGTCGTAACCAAACTGGAACAGATGCCACAAACCGCCCAATGGTATAAGGGAAATACCCATACACACAGCACATACTCGGACGGTGACACTTCCGCTCAAGATGTTATAGAATGGTACCGCTCGCACAACTATAACTTCCTATTTGTTACCGACCATAATTATCCGTTACAGCCCGACAGTATATACAACAGCCCCAATAACCGCTTTATCCTCATTCCCGGAGACGAAGTGAGCGACATTCGTGCCATACACTCCAGTGCGTTGAATACCAAATGTGACATTCCATATGTAGCCGGCTATAAGAACAAAATCAAAAATAACGAATTGCCGGCATCATTACTCGATTCATTACCACAAACAACCGCTGATGTGGTAGACTTACATACCACCCAGATATTAAAGAATGGAGGTCTGCCCATCCTGAATCATCCCAACTTCCTTTCGGGCGTTCATGCCAAAGACATCATTCCGGTGCGCAAGCTGAAACACATGGAAGTATTCAATGGACATCCACTGGTTTATAACGATGGGAACGACAAACATGCACCGGTCGAAGTAAAATGGGATTCCGTACTGACACACAAACACTTGATATATGGTGTAGCGTCGGACGATGCACACCACTTCCAAAAATGGGGCAAAGACAAGGCCAACCCCGGAAGAGGCTGGATTATGGTCAATGCCAAAGACCTGAATGCAAACAACATCGTACAGGCCATCCGCCGCGGTGAGTTTTATGCATCAACAGGAATCATTTTGGCTGATTACCGCCATAACAAACAAGAAAACAGCTTACTGATAACCGTAGATCCTGACAAGACAGCCGGCGAAATCCAAGTTCCTAAAGAAACGCTGACTTTTAAGATAGAATTCATCGGCTACAATGGGAAAGTTTTATACGAAACTACCGGTTTGCAAGCGATGTACACTGGCCAAAAAGCAGACAAGTACATGCGTGTCAAAGTAACCTGCCAGGCCAACGGACAAACCTATGCAGCCTGGGGGCAACCCATTGAACTGGAAAAAGACTTTTTTAATGACTAATCCAATATGAAAAAAACACATTACATAGCTTCATTGCTATTACTTGCTACAAGCATTCCATTGGCTCAAGCACAAAGCCTGACCCGGATTGACATAAGTTCTTCGGAACAGAAAGGCATGAAAATCGACTATTTCAACGGTTTCCAGCAACCCGGATATCCGTTGTCACTCATTTCTTTCCGTTTGAACAAGGTATTGAAAACATCGCTCGACGGGAAACGTGTTTCGGACAACGAAGCATCGATTGACGGGAAAGTCAATCTGGCATTTTCCCGGCCGGAACCATTAAAAGAAGGGGGCTTTACCTTGAACGTGACTCTGCGAAACATTTCCAAAGACACGCTGAGGATAAGTAACATCGTTCCCTTCGGCGAGTCAAACAAGCATGTTTACCTTACGGCCGGAGAGAAAGGACAACCGCTGTCCCGAAGCTACATCTTCCGTCCCGGCTATGCTCCAGTCAACGTAACCCTGCCCGACAACCTGTGGGAATTAGGGATGGGTATCGTCAACGTGGACAACGGTAGCAGTGTTGTAGCCATTGCACGCAGAGATCGTACACAGTCGTCAGACATCAGTGCCGGCCGTTTCGAAACAAGAGTCTATCCACAAGGCAAACTGGTCTATAAGCTATACATGGATTCTTACATCGGACGCTGGCAAGATGGCGTAAGACTGATGTTCAACGAACGCAAACTTTACGACCTGGCTCCCGGCAAGACTTTCGACAACACCCTGTACGAGCGGGAAGATCTAAAATGGGTACGTCATAACTATGTGGGACACTTTACCCAATTCTGGAACTGCTATGTGTACGATACCGAAAAAGAAGAATATGTACTCGATGACTTCCACGCCCTTTCCGAAAAATACTTTGGCGGAAACGACCACTACATGGTGTGGTGTGGATGGCCTGTGCTCGGTCTCGACCAGCGTAACCAGTTCGACATGACACGCGCCCTGCCCGGTGGCCTTGAAAAGCAAAAAGAGATAACCGACCATTATAAGGAAAAAGGTACCCACATCTTCACACACTTCAATCCCTGGGACGTTCCATCGGCCACCGCACCATTATGGGAAGCCAACAAATATGAAGATCCCATGCAGGAAGTGTCCAAAATTTGTGCACAAGGCGGGTATTCAGGTTTTATGTTCGATACCCGAAGCGAAGCCGGCCTCCGCTATCAAACCGAACTGGACAAGAACAACCGTGGCGTCACCATCTTCCCCGAAGGCATGGCTACTCCTGCCAATATGGAATATTGTCTCATAGGCCGTACGCATGAGGCTCTTTCGCTGGCTCCTTTCCTGAATCTGACACGTATGATCAAGCCTGAATTCAAGGTATATCGCCAATCTACCGTGCAAGGTAAGAGCCGTCGCCGCGACCCGGCCCTGTCCTTCTTCAACGGACATGGTGTAGAATTCCAGCTATTCGTATCGCCCGAATTGGACTGGGTACACGACATGTACCAGTTTACAGGAAAGACCGTACGGATTCTACGCGAAAATAGCGACAACTTCCAGACTGCCGACTGGACTCCCCTGTTACCTACTGCCGTAGATAGTATTTGGGTAAACGAATGGCCGCTAAAAGACAAGACCATCTATACCATCTACTCACTGCACCCCGAAGGATACAACGGAATGCTTTTCGAAGCCAATCCGGAAAAAGGCTACCATTATGTAGACTTGTGGAATCACCGGGAGGCTACCATCCGTCAGATTGGCTCCAAATACCTCATTGTTGCCGACATCGAAGGTTTCCCTGCCGAATATTTGGGAACGGATGCCGAAGCTGCCGTAGGCGCCTTTGCACGCTTCCCCGAACTGCTAACCATAACAGGAGATGAACGTAAATTAGACATTGCCTCAACAACCGAAGGCACCCTCAAGATATGGCAAGGTACCCCCACATACGGAAAACAGCCTGTGTACGAAGCTACCGGCACACAACATGCCATCAGCCTCAAGCAACTCCGGACCAATCGCTACGAAGGCGACTTGGTAATACAACTTTTCAACGGAAAAACATTGGCCGATGAACGGATTGTAACCGGGAAAACGACTGTTCTCCAACCTAGAGTGCCTGAAGCAATCTACCACAAGAGCAAGGAAGCCAACGAATATAAATCGGCCATTATGGAAGCCTCCTTATCGCTCGACAAAGACCTGTTGAATGTGGAAGCACACCAAGGTGACGCTATCGTAGTTTATCCGCAAGACATGCGTAATCACCCGCGTTTGAAATTGTCAGCTAATGGTAAACAAACCGTTAAACTCATCGACCATTTCGGATGGTATGAAGGTGATTTTGTTGTACTGGTCAAGCAAAACGGGACCGTTATTGACAGCACCAACCTGTACATGCCCTACAACCACCCGCGCATCTACTCAAAAGAAGAACATACCACTCCCGCCAGCCAGTGCCCCGAAGGAATGGTATATGTCAAAGGAGGCAACTTCCTGTTCCGTGTAAGCCAATACTACGATTGGTTGTGCAACTATCCTGTACAGGACACAGCTACCGTTGTAACCGTCAAAGATATCTATATGGACAAACATCCGGTAACCAACGGCGAGTTCTACAAGTTCATGCAGGCTACCAATTACCAACCCAAAGTGAAAGAAAACTTCCTGAAGCACTGGAGGGAAGGTGCTCCCGTAAAAGGCGAGGAAAACCTACCGGTAGTATTCGTATCGTACGAAGATGCCAAAGCTTATGCCAAATGGGCCGGCAAACGCCTTCCTACCGAGAAAGAATGGCAATATGCGGCACAAGCCGGTGATCCGAAACGGATTTATCCATGGGGAGCAGAAATGGATTCTACCAAATGCAATACCGGTAATGGTATACTCGAAGCCGTGGGTAGCTATCCTCAAGGTGCCAATCCGTTGGGTATAGAAGATCTGGTGGGAAGCGTATGGCAAATGACTAACGACTGGTATCACTCCGGAATACGTTCGTACATCATGCTCAAAGGTTCGCCTTACTACAAAGCCAACTCCAGCTGGTGGTATGTACAAGGGGGAGCCAAGCCACTTAACTATAGGCAACAATGGTTCCGCCTTTCGCAGACCTACGAACGCAACGGCACAACTGGTTTCCGACTGGTGAAAGACGTTCACTAAGGAAACAAAAAAGACTATAGCCAGTCTACCTTTCTACGATCAGATTGCAATTATTGCTGCCCGCCAAGAATAGTATGCATCATCCTTGCACATTCAGACGGGCAGCAATAATCATTTTTAGCTACACATATATTTACATATAAAGGATAAATCCTTAATCCAACCATTAATACTTCTACCACATGATGCACAAGACAATCATCTTCCTGCTGACCTTACTCCTGTTCTGTACCACCGATGCTACATCACAAAAAACATTTAAAAACCCCATTCTACCAGGATTCCATCCAGATCCCTCCATTTGCCGGGTAGATGATGATTATTACATGGTTACTTCTTCTTTCGAATGGTTTCCTGGCTTACCTATTTTTCATAGCAAAGACCTCGTCAATTGGGAGCAGATAGGACACGTACTTGATCGGCCATCCCAATTACCCATGAAAGACGGACTCCGACCGTCTAACGGACTATGGGCACCGACTATCCGCTATCACAATGGATTATATTATGTCATTTGTACTGCAACAGGGTGTGGAGGCAATTTCTTAGTCACCAGTAAAAATCCCCAAGGCCCTTACAGTGAACCTATTTACATTAAAGATGCTCCAGGTATCGATCCTTCCCTCTTTTTCGATGATAACGGGAAAGTATGGTATTGCGGTTGCATTAATGGAGAATCGAAAGAAATGCCCGATCGCTATGATGCCGAAGACCGCATTTATGTACAACAACTGGACCCAACCACAGGGCAATTTATCGGCAAAAGACATATCGTTTCCAGCGGTTATGCTACCAATAGCCCTTATGCAGAAGCTCCCCATATCTATAAAATTAATGGTAAATATTACTTGATGATAGCCGAAGGCGGTACATGGGAAAATCATGCCGTTACGGTTTTTACGGCCGATAATGTGACAGGTCCTTACACCCCTTTTGTCTGCAATCCGGTATTGACTCACAGACATCTGGGACATGACATTGATATTACCACTATCGGACATGCCGATCTCGTCCAAACACAATATGGTGACTGGTATGCAGTGATGCTTGGAGTACGTCCTATTAATGGCTATAACATGCTTGGTCGGGAAACTTTCCTGACTCCTGTCTCATTTCAAGGAGATCAACTTATATTTAACCCTGGGATTGGTAGAGTGTTGATGGAAGACAAATTCCCAAAATTACCAGAGGCACCAGTAAAGCAATTACCTGTGCGAGACGATTTCGATGCCTCCTCATTAAATTTTTGCTGGGCATTCCTACGGACACCCTTCACCCGCTGGTACCAACTTAAAGACTCTAAACTATACATTAACCTGCGACCACAAAAAGCAACGGAACTGACCAACCCTTCATTGATAGCCCGTCGGGTTCAAAACAGTGTTTTCAAAACTATTACTACAATGCATTTTACTCCATCTGCTCCCAATGAAGAAGCAGGAATGATAATCATGCAAAACTATAAATTCCAATACCGTTTGGTATTGGTTGGAAATGCCAACGGTAATACAGAACTACGTCTCATACAAGTAAACGACGGGCTGGAAACAATAATGGCCAGTGTTCCATACAACAATCATAAAATTGTATTGGCCATACATGGAAACGGTCTGAAGTATTCTTTCTTATACGGCCAGTCTGCCAATGAACTGAAATATCTAAAAAAAGATACCGATGCCACTCTTTGTAGCACCAATGTAGCACGAGGATTCATTGGTCCCTTCGTTGGCATGTATGCTAGTAGTAACGGACTTTCAAGCGAAACTCAAGCTGCTTTTGAATGGTTTGATTACAATAGGGAATAATCTTCAGAACAAAAAGAGTAATAAAATTGTCTCAAAATATAATTTGAAATATTCCCTAACTATTATATTAATAAAATTCAACAAAAGTCAGTATATCAAATAAATAAGAGTCTGTCCAAACATAAAAATTGAGACAGACTCTTTCCATAACCGCACAAAGCTTAACTTGTCTAACTTTTTAAATTCACAGCATTTTGAAACTTACAATTCAACCTCGAATTGTCATTCAAAGAGGAAAATCGCAAACGGTGTTCCTCAACAATAACTCACCGAAGGCAATTATACACCTTCAGGTTCGTAATCTTGCTTTTGAAGTTTCCAGCTCTTTCTAGCGGGAAGACCAATGTGCGTATATATTTCATAGAGTCTTTCCCACTGTTGTAGAACCGCATCTGAACGTCAAGCTTTTCAAACAGTTTACCATTGATAAATAGTGAGGTAGAGAGGGGATCTCCCTCAATCCGTACGTTAATTTTCTCAGCCGGATAGGGAGAAAAGCCAAAAGTATTCAGATAACCGTCACGGGCGAAGCCGAAAAGGCCACTTACCGGATCGGACAGATAAAATACAGCATCAGCCGAACGGAACAACTCCGTTCCAAGTGCTTCGGGCTGTGCCTCCAAATCAAAGGATACCGAATAGTTATAACCAATCTCCGGAATAGGAAGTGTTGTTCCCGGTTGCACTTCTGCGACTTCATATACCAGCCCCGGCTTGTTGCCGACACGGCCCAGCAGATTTACACCGGGTGCCTCACTCAATTGCATGCGTGCAGCTTCAAAGTCATCGAACGATAAGGTTGGACGAGCATTCCAGGTTTTTACCGCCATAGTCTGCAAACTGGGGAAAACACGAAGATGAATGTCCTTTACCGAAATACCGTTACCCACAAGGTCATTCCACAAAGCAAACAATCCTCCTAATATTGCAGGATCTCCTTCATCAAACACTTCTTTGGCCACATGGGCAGGCGTCCACTTTTCATACAGATATTCATTGTTCAGATAATCTTGATAGTAAGGCGCTAGCGGTACAATGTAAACCATCCCATCAGGAATACTTACCTGTTTATAACCTAGTTTTGCCATTTCACGAGGATTGGCGTACGTATTGTTCCACGTAAACATGTCCACGTTTTCGGCCTTTACAGGCGTTTCACCCGGTGCGTGCGTCAAAGCCCCCCACACACAGGCCTTTTTTCCAAAACTTTCCACATACTTAATGTAGTGGTCAGTAAAAGCACGGAACTGTTCCACCACCTTTTGGTCTTTGTTGGAATATTCATCGGTACCGATATGCACACGCGGTCCACAAAACACGGGTTGCTCACCTTCCAGGTATTCCTTAAAAAGTGCATCCATAAAACGGTAAGTTTCAGGATTGGACAAATCCAGATGATCCATGCCATATTCCTTGCTACCAAGCTGGGGCATGTAATGGCTGAAAGCAAGCGTATGTGCAGGAGCATCTATTTCGGGAATAATCTCCACAAAATCGGCAGCAGCCTCTTTCTGGAAATCAATAAACTCCCGTTTCGTATAATAACCGTCACGAGCCGTCAGGCCAGGAAATGTTTCACACTCCAGACGGAAAGCCGCATACGTTTTGTTCCAATCATGATTGAAATATTGTTTGAAACCATTGTCATTCAGATGTACATGCAATACATTCATTTTATAATAAGACAATACTTTTGACAAGCCCTTCAGATAGGACATCGGGATATACTTACGTCCACAATCAAGCATAAACCCACGTAATTCGTAATCGGGGAAGTCGCGTATCACACCTTTAGACAGCTGACCGTTGTCGGCTAGCTCTCCCATCTGCAATAATGTTCTGGTGGCCCAATATACGCCCACAATCTCAGGAGCTGACACTTTTACACAATCGTCTACATCGACTACATACCCTTCCTTACCAAGACTACGGTCCTTCTTAAGAGCCAAATAGAAATCTCCACTACGCGGTTTTCCGGCAGTTACTTCCAGTCTAAAGCCGAACATAGCCTCATAATCATTGGCAAACTGCCTGGCTACATTCTGTAATGCGTCATTACCATAAACAATACGTGATTGTGCAGAAGGCACAAAGAAGCCAACCTTACCTTTCCATTCTTTCAACTCCGGAATGACAAACGGTTTCGTATTTTGAGCAATCGTCACAATACTAAAGCACAATAGCATGCATAATGTTCCAAAGTGTTTTTTCAAAAATAAGTACTTCATAGCTAACGATGTTTGTTATTAATGTAAAACTAGTAAGAAGAAAAAGTCGGGCCGAAACCACTCATGACCTCGGCCCGTAAAGTTATCAATCACATACCTATTGATAAAACAAAGTCTTCTATCTTACTTAACCAGATCTCTGTTCAGATTAGGATTCTTTTCTACTTCTGTGTCGGGATAAGGAACATAGATACTGTTCTCACCATCCCAAGTCGATTTAACAACTGTTACACTCTCTTTAGCTTTGATACCAGGTGCTACCTCTATTTCAGGGTTAGCTACTCGGTAATCGAAGTTTTTCTTCAACTCGTTCATACGGAATTCATCCGAACGACGGGTAACCATTGCTACCCAGTATCCTGCAACTTCCCAACCGTGTTCTATATAACACGCTTCTGCCAACTGGCTGGCGGTCATATCATCAATGCTTACCACTGTACCATCACTTAACGTAACATTGTCAGCATTTTCCACTGCACGTTCACGAACACGTTTCAAACACTCTTTGGCGAGGGTTAGATCATTTTCACCCGAGCGGGCAGCACTTTCAGCATACCATAGTAACACCTCCGAATAGCGAATCAGACGATGACGGTGTCCGTTACACATTCCCGTATAGTTAGGTTGGGTATAATCGTAAGGCTGGGCCAATTCTGCCCCATTGGCATCACAGTTAGTGGTAAATATCGTAAACATAGGATGATATTCAGATACAATTGGCTTTCCATCAGCATCCAGTTCCCACCAGTCCACACTTTTCGTTATCTTATAATTGGCATCCTGATATGTAATTTTAGGTGCATATACAGCATTTTTACGAGGTCCTTCCGGATAGCGTTTCCAGAAAGCTATTTCACCCCAGGCATCCCCCCAGCCTGCATCACCTAAACTTTCAAAACGGTTACAAGAACTCAATTGCGAGTCGGTAGCCCAATCCACCACAGGCGAATAATCAATGCCAAGCACCGTTTCTTTGTTATAGTTGTGTCCCATAGAGTAAACATGGCTCCATTCACTATCCAAATAGAAACCATACTGTGTTTCCTTGTCAATCACTTGTTTAGCCGTTGTGGCTGCCAAACCATAATATTCTGTTTTATTGAGCGGATAACCGGCCATTGACATGTAGACGGCAGCAAGTGTAGCCTGCACTGCCTGTTGGGTTACATAGGCATCAACACCATTGTGGTTACGTGGCACAGTAGAATAACTGGTAGGTAACATGCCTTCAGCAGTCTTCAAATCATTCACGATCAACTCATATACTTTTTCTACCGAAGACAATTGAATATCATTACTCAGTTCATCAGCAGTTTGTACCAAAGGAAGTGGACCGAAAATACGTACCAGATAGTAATAAGCGTATGCACGCCAAAAATGAGCCTGCCCCAAAGCAATGTTTATTTCAGTTTCACTTACAGGTGTTTCACCGGCATTGTTCAAAATCAGATTAGCTGCTTTAATTACAGTGTAATGTCTTGACCATGCATCTTGCACCCCCTTATTGTTGTTATTGGCACTAAATCCGTCAAGTTCGGCAACAGCCTGCTTATTTGAGCCCGGATTGGCAGTCATATCGTCACCTTGCCATTGCGGATACATCATATTGGTGAATGTCTGCGTACCATTTACTTTTTCGTAAAGTGAATAAACGCTTGCGTCAAGTGCATCTTGCGATACAAAGAAATTAGATGGCGTGAGTTGTCCTTTAGGGTCTTCAGTCAGGAAATCGCTACACGAAGATCCCAACAAAGCTGTTGCCAGGAGGCAACCCATAAATATTTTTGTTTTCATAACTAGTTCAAGTATTTAGATTTAATTATCAAATTAGAAATTCATGCGTACACCTACCGTAATGGTACGAGGATTCGGATAAGCACCCATATCCATACCATTGTCCACATCAACACTATTGGCACTGAACGAAGCACCGGCCGGATCAATTCCCTTATAGCCTGTAATCGTAAACAGGTTCTGTGCTGAAAGCGATAAGCGGATATCGGCAAACTTGGTTACTTTGCGAGGCAAAGTATAAGCGATACTGATATTTTCGCAACGCAAATAGTCGGCATTCTCGAGCCATTTACTGGAATTACCATAGTTGCTATTGGTAGCTCCCGGTGTAGGCATGGTATTACCTACGTTTGCAAAATGATCTTTTGCAGTAACGAACATCGAAGCACCAACCATCGAATTCATGGCAAAATCTACCAAATTCAAGCGCTGGGCACCAAAGGCAGCATTAAAGAATACATTGAAATCCCAATTCTTATAAGTAATGGTATTGTTCCAACCGAGTGTGAAATCTGGATTTGAACATCCCAGCACCATCTTATCTTCACCCGAAGGATTGGTGGTTACCTGACCGTCTTTCGTATAATAGGAATCTACATATTCACCTTTGTCATTTTGTGTCAGGCCAGCCCATTTATATCCATAGAATGTACCGATAGCTTCACCTTCCTTGATAATAGTGGCAGGATCTACCGTACCCGGCGAAGGGCTTGCACCATAAATCACCGGTTCTTCAGCCGTCAGTTTAGTAACCTTATTTTTCAGATAGCTACCATTAATACTGCTAGTCCATTGCAAGTTCTTACCTTGTATGATGTGCCCTGTCAGGCTAATGTCAACACCCTTATTGCTCACTTCACCGGCGTTTACCCAATAGGAAGTACCTCCCACATAATTGGGAGCCGTACGTTTCAATAAAGCATCCGAAGTACGTTTGTCAAAGTAGTCCACGCTTATATTCAAGCGATTACTGAAGAATCCCAAGTCAATACCCAGGTCAAACTGTTTCACTTTTTCCCAAGTCAAATCAGGTGTAGCCAGTCCGTTAGCCCAATAGCCTGTATAAGTAGTACCTGTACCAAAATTGAAGGATGTACTTGTCATTAACCCAAGTGTAGAATAAGGATCGATATCCTGATTACCGATAATACCGTAACTTGCACGGATTTTCAAATCACTCAGTAACTTAACATTCTTCATGAATTTTTCATTGGTTACAGTCCAAGCGGCTGCAATAGAGGGGAAATAGCCCCATTTCTGATTGCTGAAACGTGAACTTCCATCAGCACGGAAAGTAGCAGTCAGCATATATTTGTCGGCATAATTATACATAAGACGAGCTACTCCCGAAAGCAAGTTCCAGTTACTATAGCTGTTGCCAGCGTCACGTGTCTTGGCATTTTTTACATCCCAATATCCAACCTGTTCGGCAGAGAGGTTGTTGCCGGTAATTTCCATGTAACGGGTTTCCGACTTTGTAGCCTCCCATACGGCAGTGGCAGTAAGCGAATGTTTATTCCAATTACCCATGTAGGTCAGGTTATTGGTCGATTGTAATACCATGTTATAGGTATCATTATTTCCCATTCCATTTTGCGTTTGTACACGTGTGGAAGAGAAAGTGTAACCTTTGTAATCCGAATAGTCAATACCGTTTGTTGTCGTAAAAGTCAATCCCTTCAAAATGTTGAACTTCAAGTCTACATGTCCGCTCACGACACTATGCTTACGGTCGTTCTGATTTTCGTGCAAAATACCATAAGGATTGTTTTGGATATTGTTGTAAGGGTCTGTATTATAATTACCTTTATCGTTGTACATTTCCATGGTAGGCGAATAGTTCAGCCCCACCCATATCGGGTTTTCCTGACTCTGATTAAATCCTGCACCCGATCCATTGCTTTGTGAGAGGTTAACATCCGCTGTCATTTCCAGCCAGCTATACAATTTAGAGTGTACATTAGCCTTCACCGAATAACGGGTAAAGTCTGTATCGGTAATAACACCTTTTGTATTCAGATAATTGCCCGAAACATAGAACTGTGTATCCTCATTGCCTTTTGAAATGGCTATTTTATAATTCTGAGTCACTCCGGTACGCAACAATACATCCATCCAGTCAATACCCGGATTGCTGCCATCCAGATAACCCGCCAAAGCATCACGGTCTGCTCCTTTATATTCTACCAAAGCCTGAGCATACTCTTTTGTTCCCATCACTTCGGGAATATGATAGGCATTCGAAAAACCAACAGAAGCATCAAATACGACTTGGGCTTCTCCAGCCTTACCAGTCTTTGTTGTTACCAGTACAACACCATTGGCTCCACGCGATCCATAAATAGCAGTCGAAGATGCATCTTTCAAAATTTGCATGCTTTGAATATCTTCGGGGTTAATACCCTCCAAACCACTTTCACGAACAATGCCATCAACTACATACAACGGATCATTGGATTTATTAATAGAACTAGCTCCACGGACACGGATTTTCAGATCACCGCCCGGTACACCGCTTGATGTCACGGATACACCCGAAACACGGCCTTGTAATGCATCCTCAATACGAGTAACCGGTTGATCTTTAAATTGTTTATTGTTCATCACAGCCACCGAACCGGCCAAATCGGCCTTACGAACCGCACCATAGCCAATTACCACCACTTCATCCAGTGCTTCGCTGTCTTCTGACAATGTTACCGTAAGGTTCTTTTGTCCGTTAACAGGAACTTCTACCGACTTATAGCCTATATATGAAAATACCAATGTAGCATTGCCAGAAGATACATCCAGCGTAAACTTACCATCCAAATCGGTAATTGCTCCATTATGGGTATTGTCTTTTTCTACTACGTTGACACCAATCAATGGATCACCATGGGTATCATTCACAACACCAATCACACGAATAGTTTGCTGATTTACCGAATATTCATACGGTGTCTTAACAGGGCTTGCAGAAGCATTTCCTCCAACACAAAGAACCCCCATAATAAAGGGGAGTGCCTGGAACAGTTTTCCCTTCTCTTTTTTCATGAAGTAAAAATTTAAGTTTAACAAATATGGTTATTCAAGTTTAGGTTTTTTGTTCGTATTCCAGATAATGATAATCGTTTTACGATTTTTGGATCATCTGCCTTCGAACGCTGCAAAAATAAACGGCCAAAAGCCGAAGATGGTTTCAAAAACATTCATTTATTTTTCAAATAAAGCTAAACAATCGTGTTTTAGCTATTTTTAAAAGTATTAATAGACAAAATTAAAAGCCTTCCAGACTATATTTCAGACGAAAAAAATCCCATCATATGAAACAATAATCTAAAATGAGATGTTATCTTTGTCATAAAGAACATGTTTCAGGCAATTACGCTCCCCTGCAAGGTTCCTATGAAACAGTTTGTTTAAACCTGATATCAATTATGAAAGCACTAAAACAATCTTTTGCCAGCATAGTGTGTGTCATTATTATATTTCTATCTCTTATTCATGCCGCACCCATTTATGGCAAACACTACCTCTACAAACAAGTCCAGCTGAACAAAGGCTTGCCTTCTACGCTCAATTGCATTTTCTCAGACACCAAAGGTTTCATATGGACAGGCACCAAGTTTGGGTTGGGAAGATTTGACGGACATGAACAAAAGCGTTACCTACACCAACATAACGACTCTACATCGCTTCCCGGTAATTATATCTATCAAATTGTTGAAGACAGCCACCAACAACTTTGGATTCTGACCGAAAAAGGGGCTGTCATTTATGACTACCGTAACAATAACTTTATTCCCGTGAAAGAGGAGAACGGTAACGAATGTATAGTCTTTTCAGCCTGTAAGTGGGGTAACTCATTACTACTGGGAGGGGTCAACAAAGTGTATTCATATAATCCTCAAACAGGTGAATTGAAAACCTTTTATGAACTACACCACAAACAAAAATTCGAAATTATCCGTTTGGCTATTTCAAAAGAGCAGAACTTGCTTTGTTGTAGCCGCTGGGAAGGTATATATGCCATCAATCTCCGCAACGGGCAAATCAATGCCTCTCCTTTTCAATGTGGCAAAGAAATCTCCGACATGTTCATCGATTCCCAACAACGCATCTGGGTAGCTCCATACAATGAAGGAATACAATGTTTTAATCCGAAAGGAGAAAAAATAGCTTCATACACTACCCAAAATTCGAACCTAAGCAACGATATTGTCCTTTGTATCACCGAAAAAGAAGGCCAGTTATGGCTAGGCACAGATGGAGGAGGAATCAACATCCTGGATGTTGACAATAATCGCTTCACGCATCTAAAACACGTACCCGGCGACAAACTGTACTCCCTGCCCACCAACTCTATCAATTGTATATATCGCGACTCTTATAACAATATATGGATGGGAGGAGTTTACAACGGACTCATCAGCATACGCGAAGTAGCTATGAAAACCTATACCGACGTTCCATTTGGAAATTCTCTGGGACTAAGCCATAACATAGTTATCAGCCTCCATAAAGAAAATTCCAAACGTATTTGGATTGGTACAGACGGTGGCGGCATCAACAGTTTCAACCCCGAGACGGAAGCATTTACCCACTACCCAACTACAAAAGAAGACAAAATAACCTCCATCTGTGAATTTACGCCGGGAAAATTATTGTTTTCGGCCTTTGCCGAAGGGCTTTTTGTTTTCGATACCGCCACCGGAAACAAAACGCCTTTCAATGTTATCGACGATGCCACTACTCAAACCTTATCCAAACATGGCTACTCTGTGTATCTACACAAAAATACACCTAATACAATTCTATTGTTAAGCAACCATGTTTATATATACAATTTGCACACCAAAACCTTTAGTATAGCTATCGAAGAAAACGGGAAGCCCATAAGTTGGGGCACTCTACAAGCCATTAGCAGCGAAAAGGACCGCACTTACCTGTTCGACTCCCAACGAATTTATGAAATGAATCATTCAAGCCAACGGTTGAAAACTCTGTTCACCGCCGGACAAGAATCTGCCATAAACTCTGTATCATACGATGGGAAAGAGACTTTCTGGATCGGTACTAGTCAAGGGTTGCAATCCTTCAACATCATTACAGGGCATACAGTAACCATACAAACAAGCCTCTTTACAAACGCTTCGATAGTGGTGTGCAACGCACCTGACAAAATATGGGTCGGTGCTGAAAGTATGCTTTTCTCTTACTCTCCTACTTTGGAGCAATTTATCATCTATGGCGAATCGGACGGAGTAATACCCAACGAATATATTCCACGTGCACAACTTGTGATCGACGGAGAAGGCGTATATATGGGAGGAGTAGAAGGTCTGCTTTATATTGCCGATAACCCTAACGACAATCTTGTCAAACAGCCCGAGATCCGTTTATCAGACATCATCCTCAATGGCAAATCCATCAGTGAGGAGCTTGGAAAAAAACAGAACGCATTTTCCGTATCACTGAATAGTAACGTCGTTATCCAGCTAATGACCAAAGAGGAAGACATTTTCCGCAGGAAACTGTACCGTTACCGCGTAGAAGGACCGGACAACACTTATTCTGAATCCTATCATCCGGAATTAATTATGCGTACCCAGTTACCTGGCACTTACCAGATTACAGCCTCATGTACCGCCAAAGACGGTAGTTGGATTCCCGACCGGCACATACTAACTCTTACCGTGCTCCCGCTATGGTATCAGACGTGGTGGTTTGTCATGGCATGCACAATTGTAGCCGTAACATTGATTGTAAGCCTGTTCAGGAAAGTGCTGAAACAGAAAGAACGCAAACTGAAATGGGCCATGAAAGAACACGAACAACAGGTGTACGAAGAAAAAGTCCGTTTCCTTATCAACATCAGCCACGAACTGCGGACTCCCCTGACACTGATATATGCCCCCCTAAAACGGATATTGAAAGCAATTGGTCCTGATAATGAGCAATACCAGCCTCTCAAAGCCATTTACCGACAATCGCAACGCATGAAAGCACTTATAAACATGGTGTTGGATGTACGCAAGATGGAAGTGGGCGAAAGCAAACTATACCTGCATCCACACCCTTTTAATGCATGGATAGAGCAAGTCGCACAAGACTTTATCAATGAAGGTGAAGCCGAACAGGTACACATACGTTACCAGCTTGACCCCCGGATAGAAGAAGTGAGTTTTGACAAAGACAAGTGTGAAATTGTGCTGAGTAACCTGCTAATAAATGCCCTGAAGCACAGTCCGCAAAACACCACCATCACCCTGACTTCAGAACTGCTTCCCGGTGGAACTGAAGTGCGCCTGTCGGTCTCCGACCAAGGATGCGGGTTGAAACAGGTGAACATGGGTAAGCTGTTTACACGCTTTTACCAGGGAGGCGGCGAACAGAACGGTACCGGCATAGGATTGTCGTACTCCAAAATACTGATAGAGCAACACGGAGGAAAAATAGGAGCCTGCAACAATCCGGATGCAGGGGCAACCTTCTACTTTGATTTGCCCATCACACATACCGAATCCGAAATCACCAGCCAGCCCAAAGCGTACCTGAACGAACTGATTGCAGATGAAAGTATCAACCAATCCATTGCCGATAAGGAGCATTTCGACACCTCCACTTGCAAAATCCTGATAGCCGATGATCATCCTGAGATGACAGACTTCCTGAAAAAGGTACTCGAAGAACACTTCAAACAGGTCATCACTGCTTCCGATGGTGAAGAGGCCCTGCAACTCACCCGTACACACATGCCCGACATCATCATCAGCGATGTCATGATGCCACGCATGAACGGCTATCAGTTATGCCAGCACATCAAGGAAGATATCAACATCAGCCACATCCCCATCATCCTGCTTACCGCACGCGATGACGAACAAAGCCAGAAAGAAGGTTACAAGCAGGGGGCTGACGCCTATCTCGCCAAACCGTTTGAAGAAGATACGCTGATAGAGCTTATACGCAACAGACTGAAAGACAGAGAGCAAACTCGCAAACGCTACATGCAGGCCGGCAGTGTACCTGTTCCTGAAGAAGTGACATACAGTGCGGCGGACGAAGCTTTTCTGGCAAAGCTAAATCAGGTTATCAACAATAATCTGGATAATTGCGACCTCGATATCGCCACCCTTTGCAAAGAAGTACATATGAGCCGTGCTTCTTTGTATAACAAGCTAAAAGCATTGACCAATATCAGTGCCAACGAATATATCAACAAGTTCCGTATGGAAAAAGCCATCCAGCTCATCGTCCATACTGATATGCCCTTTACCGAAATAGCCGAAAAAACAGGCTTTGCCACCTCGTCTTATTTCAGCACCGCTTTCAAGCAGTATACCGGTGAAACGCCTACACAATACAAAAAACGTATAAGGCAGGAAAATGCAGCCATACAATAGCAAAACTGCATCCGATTAATAACCAGTCATTTCAAAAGCACATATACCAAAACAAAAGAAGCACAACCCACAGGCACGGAGACAAGGACATTCATGTACGTCCCGTCATCCTTACCTGCGGATTGTGCCTTTATGCAAATCTCAATACAGAAGGAACATTACTGTCCCTCAACAAGATTCAAAAATCAGTCTTCGTCCACTACGCTTTCCAACTGCATGTCGAAAGCCAATGCACTATAACCTAATACAGCATCCTTACCACTAGAGCCATAAGCCGATTGCCACGGTAGATAAATCATCCAGCGTTCTCCAATATACATATACTGAAAAGCAGTTTTTCTTCCACTCAATACATCTGAAGAGATAGTTTTATTTGTCGGCGAATCAAAGTCGGTAGGTGCCTTGTCTGCGTCGTCCTTATCCAAAAAGCCCTGGTCGGTGGCCGAATAACCATTAAAGTTACCGTCAAACTTGTCGCCCGTAATCAACGTACCATAATAATAAGCGGTTACCGATTCGGTGTACAGCGGACGGCGGGCATTCTCATAGCTATCCAGCTTCTCGATTTTTTTACAATATATATATTGCGGATTCTTATTGGTACTGGCATACACATCCTTGATGGCAAAAAGCTCACCTTCCTCCAGTGCCTGGAGTTCGGCTTCGGTAGCCACATACTTATTGGTTGCCTTTACCTTTTGGGCCAGCGAGTCGATAAAAGCCTCGTTACGGGCTTGCCAGTTATCATACTTTCCGGCTTCTTCCACTTCTTCACAAGCTACAAATCCACCCATTACCAGCAGAAAAAAAGGCAGAAAGTAAAAGAATGATTTCTTCATACAGCGTGTTATTGGTTGATTAAAGTTAGGACGTATTATTGCAACGTCTTCAGCAATGAGGTTATGCTCACACGGTCGGCAATGATGTTGTTCAGCTCGCTAATGGGCACACGTTCCTGCTGCATGGTATCGCGGTTACGCAACGTCACACAATTGTCTTCCAGGGTTTGGTGGTCAACGGTCACACAGTAAGGCGTACCGATGGCGTCCTGGCGACGATAGCGCTTGCCGATGCTGTCTTTCTCGTCATACTGGCAGTGGAAGTGGAACTTCAGTCCGTCGATAATCTCGCGTGCCTTCTCGGGCAGTCCGTCCTTCTTAACCAATGGCATTACAGCCAGCTTCACGGGTGCCAGGGCAGCAGGCAATTTCAGAACGACACGTGTCTCGCCGTTCTCCAGTTTTTCCTCCTGATAAGAAGCACACATCACGCTGAGGAACATACGGTCTACACCGATACTGGTTTCGATAACATACGGCGTATAGCTTTCGTTGCTTTCGGGATCGAAATATTTGATGTTCTTGCCCGAGAATTTTTCGTGCTGGCTGAGGTCGAAATTGGTACGGCTATGGATACCTTCCACTTCCTTGAAACCGAAGGGCATCAGGAACTCAATGTCGGTAGCGGCATTGGCATAGTGGGCCAGTTTTTCGTGGTCGTGGTAACGGTAGTGGTCATCACCGAATCCCAGTGCCTTGTGCCATTTCAGACGGGTTTCTTTCCAGGTTTTGAACCACTCCAGTTCTGTACCGGGTTTTACAAAGAACTGCATTTCCATCTGTTCGAACTCGCGCATACGGAAGATGAACTGGCGTGCTACGATCTCGTTGCGGAACGCCTTGCCGATCTGTGCGATGCCGAACGGAATCTTCATGCGGCCTGTCTTCTGCACGTTAAGGTAGTTGACGAAGATGCCCTGCGCTGTCTCCGGGCGGAGGTATACCTTGTTAGAGCCGTCGGCTACTGAGCCCATCTCTGTAGAGAACATGAGGTTGAACTGGCGCACGTCGGTCCAGTTCTTTGTGCCGCTGATCGGGTCTACGATCTCCTCGTCGAGGATGATCTGCTTCAGCTCAGCGAGGTCAGGTCCCTGCATAGCCTCTGTGTAGCGTGCGTGGAGAGCGTCGCGCTTCTGCTGGTGCTCGATTACGCGAGCGTTGGTAGCGCGGAACTGTGCCTCGTCGAAGCTCTCGCCGAAGCGCTTGCGAGCCTTGGCAATCTCCTTCTCAATCTTCTCGTCGTACTTTGCAATCTGGTCTTCGATGAGAACGTCGGCACGGTAGCGCTTCTTAGAGTCGCGGTTGTCGATGAGCGGGTCGTTGAAAGCGTCTACGTGTCCGCTTGCCTTCCAGATAGTAGGGTGCATGAAGATGGCTGAGTCGATGCCCACGATGTTGTCGTGCAGCAGCACCATGCTCTTCCACCAGTATTGTTTGATGTTGTTCTTCAGTTCTACACCGTTCTGTCCGTAGTCGTACACTGCAGCCAGTCCGTCATAAATTTCGCTGCTCGGGAACACGAAACCATACTCCTTGCAGTGACTCACGATTTTCTTGAAAACGTCTTCTTGTGCCATTTTATATGTGTTTTATTGTTAATTTACTGATATGTAGTGCGCTGTGTGCGATAATAACAATGTGCAAACAGCCACCTTTAAAGTGCAAAGTTACGCTTTTTTGATTGATTATGTAGCGTCTGAGGCGTTAAATGTTATGAAACAATAGGGTTGCGGCGGTCGGTTTGTTGGGTTGGGGCAGTTGGTTTGTTGTGTTGCGGCGGTTGTTAAGTCATCGGACAGCGTACGGAATCTGATCGGACGGCGAACGGAATCTGATCGGGCGGCGTACGGAATCC
>ERZ779669.123-NODE-123-length-48099-cov-15.417430_pt1 | contig 48099 bp, 49 predicted proteins | sample MGYA00511372_ERZ779669 | MGnify/ENA primary metagenome ERZ779669 (study PRJEB29588, sample SAMEA1967891) | human gut metagenome | biome: human gut; feature: human-associated habitat; material: faeces | place: Denmark | collected 2008/2010 ... | reverse complement strand
TCAGCAGTCGGTAGAGCCACTCCAGTCCGTGACGCTGCCACCATATCGGCGCACGCTCCACAGTACCAGCGAAGAAGTCGAATACAGCCCCGATTGTTCCAACATGGCAGTGAATATCCAACTCTTCCCAATGCGAATAAGTCCACTTCTCCTGCTTCGGCGCCGTCATACCTATCCAGAGCAAGTCAGGATCAGCCGCATTTATCGCCTCCACAATCGCCTTGTTGTCCTCCTCCGAGAACTCCGGCTTGTACGGCGGCGAGTAGGTAACGATCTTCAAGTGCGGGTATACCTCCGCAGCCCGCTTCACAATCAGGTCGAGCACCTTCTGCGAGCTGCCCATGAACATTACCGTGAGCGGACGCTCACGGAATTTTGCGCTCGGCTCGTAGAGACGCTTGCCAGAGCAAGAATTTTGAATTTTGAGTTTTGAGTGGTCGGCTGAAGCCGATTGTGAATTGTCCAATGAAGAATTATTCATTCCACATTCTTCACCATTCACTCCACATTCCACATTCTTCATTCCACATTCTTCGAGTTTGTTCATTTCAAACTCGAAGAGATCCCATCCTGCTATTCTTTCCTTCGGCAGGCTCTTCGCCTTTATCCATCTGCACGCCTTCACGATGCTCACCCCATCCGGAATGAGCACATCACCGTTTGTCAGCGCCTCAGCGAACAGTTCATCCTTACGCGCCGTGTTGTACGAATGAGCGTTAATTGTGTTAATGAGCAGTTTACCCTCCGGCAGCGCGGCAAGCTCCGCCTTGCTACCAAGTATATTTAAGTTTTTTAATCGAAACATCAATCTTGAATTTATAATCAAATTCTTCCTTTTTCAAAAGCTATCACTTTAGATGCGAATCAAAAAAAGCCAGAATCCGGAACCTATCTTGTCACGCTGTTTTTTATTTAACTGCTGCGAAGTGATATAAGTATGGAGCTTTGCTTTACGATTAGGCAGATTGTATTTTTGATTGTTTTCAGAATCCTTTGCTCCTTGAATACATGTTTCATAGTCCTCAAAGCAATCCCACCAATCTTTATGTAGATCTTTGCGGATAAGATTCTCCATCATAAGATTCATACTATCTGATTTCTATTTCCTGGGTTAAAGAATAATCAACGCTGTCAAGAGAATATGTATACGACTTCAGTTCGTAATCGGCAGTACGCTGCAATTTAAAACATACGATAGAGTCATCATACTCCTCGCCAGACTTTGCAGCATCACGCAAACCTTTTATTGAATCCAGGTCGTGTGTAGTGGCAAAAATCTGCACATTGTTTTTCTTAGCTACAGAAACAATCGCTCGCCACACCCCTTTCATAACAGAATAGTGGAAGCCATTACTCAATTCGTCTATCAACACTATACCATTTTTACATTCGTATATGGAGGTCAAGATAGATAAAATTTTGCGTGCTCCGTCTCCCATCATATTTATAGGAATGCGCTTATCCAGACCGATATCCACCAAAACCTCATTTTGCGAAAGAACAAAATCCTTGATATTTGGTTCTATGAGTCGCAAAGCGTTAACGATGAACGCCTCGTCCTTGTTCTTTATTACGTCTACAAGTCCGTCAATGGAAGTCGTAAAGTCGAACTTCGGATTAAGATATCTACATGTGAGTTTCTCCTTATAATGTGCAGGCATCTTTATTCGTTGCTCCAGAGAGTTGTTAGAAGAATGCGACATTATTATTGAAGACTCGTAAGCATGCTCGTCAACCTTATACTTTAATACCAAACCATACTTATTGTCAGGATCGGTAGAAGCCACATTGTTGTCTTCGCCCAGAAGGTTCACCTTGCTTGAAGACGACTCAACAACAGATATTTGCAACTCTCTTGTTTCGTCATTCTCAGCCTTTATTACGATAGGGCTGCTCATGTCAAGAGAATAGAAGTCCAGCTTCATATCAGAAGGTTCCAATCGACGATAGTTGCGTATAATGTTAACATTAAGAGGCAACTTCGGATTTGATATACCTGATATGAGAAAAATGGCATCCAAAAGTGACGACTTGCCACAGTTGTTCTTTCCGAAGAAAAGATTTATCTGTTTCAAGCCTTCTATTTTCGAGTGTTTTATACCACGTAATCTATTTATTTCAATATTATGAAACATTGCTTTAGTAATTTAAAATGACGAAATAATGGCACATCGTGTGCAACGATGTCCGATTGTTCCTTGACCGTTGTTAACGGTCGAAACGCATTCAAAAATAATAAAAAAAAGGCAATGTGGTTGTGCAGATAGACTAAACGGCTATATATTTAACGTTTGTTATCACAATTATTAACGCCCCCACACCTACTCATTCTATTATCTAAGATATATCACTTATTTTACTTTCTCATACCACTCCACCATCGTCCTTGCTTTCTCCTCCCACGACAGTTCGGTTTGTCTTTGCTTGCAGTTCTCCGACAGTTGCTTGAGCAGGGTTCTGTCATGCTCCAGATTGTTAAGCTGTTGTGCGAAGTCGGCGGCTGATTGCGCTGGATTGGAGAGAGCTACCTTTCTGCCTACCTTGTCGTCAATAACTGCAGCCATGCCACAAGCGTCAAAGCACAAAACCGGCAAACGGTTGCTAACCGCCTCCAGCACAACGGTAGAAGTATCTTCGCTAACACTTGTAAAGAAGAACACTTGCGCTTTGCGCATAGCATTCATCACTACATCGTTTGGCTGATTGCCATGCCATACAACCTTTTCTGTAATGCCAAGTGAATCTGCAACACTCTTTGCTGAAGCAATTTGCTCATCAGAGCCGCCACCATAAATGTCCAGTACTATATTCGGATTGTTTGCAATAGCTATAGCTCTTAGCGCCAACGGCAACTGCTTGCGGAAGTCAAACTTACCGACCCACATCACATGCAGTTCTTTTTCGTCAAATCTGTCAGTAGGAATATCCTCAGATAAGAAACAGCCTGTCTCAGGAATGACAACAGACTCCAAACCCTTATACTTCTTGATAGCACGATAAGAGTCAGGAATGGAACTAACTAAGACCTTAGCAGTCTTGAAAGCCTCACCTACCCTTTTATCATGTTTCAATTGCCAGATATTCAAGAAGTTCTTCAATCTGTTGAACAGCTTCATTTTCAGTCCTGCTCCCTGCAAATATGCTAATGGAAATTGTTTAAGACCTCCTATTGGTCCCCAAACAAACGGCACGCCGTTCTCCTTCGACAACTTCCAGAGATAGCCCGGCTCACGGAATCCGATCATATTCAGCTGATGCAGCACGTCAATATGCTCAGAAGAACAAATCTCCTTCGCCATGAGATACGTCTTCCACTGCCACTCACGATAATACTTGTAGAATCGCCAGTCGCCCTGGTTCCAGCACATCTTGCGTATCTCCTCCGAGACGGGGTTATAATAGAAGTGCATGTTCTTGCCCTGCTCCAGCGTAGGCACCACAGCCTCTATCTTCTCCCGAAACTCCCCTTCGGTTATGATATACAGTTCGCAGAACTTGGCAAGATTGCTCACCCAGTTCCACGCCATTCCTGGCTCGCTGCCCATTCCTGGCGAGCAAGCATATGCATTGATTAGTATTTTCATTTATTCTTAAACTTGTTTTTCGTTCTTCTCCACACCTGCTTCAACGCCCTAAAGCAGAAAGCAAGTCGGTGGTTTGTGTCAATATCTACGTTAAGCGAGAAATCGCGTTTTAGCAAGTCCTTGTCCTTCACGACATGCGTGTCGAACGTCATCTTCACGTCATTGTCCACGTTCTCCTCGTGTATTATCTCTATCCACATCGGCTGCTCACGGTTGTTGATGTGCGCCACTCTTGCCAAGCCGCGCCTTTCAAGCAGGAAGTGACTGCCGAAGCCGTAGCAGGTGCGTATAGCCGACAGAGACGACTCCGCTGCAGACAGACTCTCCGCCAGTGTGAGGAAATGATTGTTTGGGTAATGGATGCGTGTCGAGAAATGGCGCAACTGCGTGAAGGTCTGCAAGCCATAGTCGAACGAAAGGAACCGCTTCTGGTCTCTGCTCAACCCGAACCCGACACATTCTTTCTGCACCTGCTCCACAAATGTCCTGGCTATGCAGTCGTCGTTGTCGAGATAGGTGGTTAGGCAGAGGTCGCCCTCTTTCCATCCCTTTTGCTTCACGTCTGCCGCCACCACCTGCCTGGAGATGTCAGCAAAACGACAAGCATACTCCGCCCTCACCGCCACGAACTTCATCTGCGCACAAACATTACGATATGCCTTTATTCTCTCTCTGAGATCCGCCGGCGTGTCAGCGTCCACAAGCAATATCCAGCGGAACTCCTGGCAGGTCTGCCCCGCAACAGACGGCAGGCAGTAAGTCTCGAACAGCTTCAGCCGTTTCCTTATCCACTCTCCCCTATCTATCGTCTGTCCGTTCTTGTCCTCCTGCCAAAGAGCCAAGTTGAAGCGTGTAAGCAAATAGTGGTGCATCATACTATTATAATGCCTCTTCATGTTTCTTGATTTCCTCTTCCGTAAATCGCATCTTCAGCAGCTTCGCCGGCACGCCGCCGATGATGCTATACGGCGCAAACGACTTCGTCACCACTGCCCCTGCTGCCACCACCGATCCGCGTCCTATCGTCACGCCCTTCAGTATCGTTACATTGGCGCCGCACCACACATCGTCCTCTATCGTCACGGGCTGGTCGTACTGGTTCTCGCCGTTCACGAACTTCTCTTCTACCGTGACATCAGCAATGTACTTTCCAAGCACGTCTATGCGGTGGTCGCCCGTGATAATCGTCGGGTGCGGACCGAAGAGCACCTTCTTGCCTATGGTGCATGGTGCGTCGGTGCAGTAGATCGTACTGCCCTTCGGTATCGACGTGCCGTCGCCTACCGAGAGGTTCCACAATCCCTTTATGTCCGACGACATCGGACGCAGATACACGTCCTTCCCGCAATGCTTCATGCCGTGCTTCCACACCGGCGCCCACATCGCATCCCATAAATAAGATGGAAGTAAACTTATCTTTTGCAATATTCTCAACAACATCTTCTATACCTTATTTTCTTATCCACAAATTTAGCGTGTGTATTTTCTCCTACAGATGTCACAAATCACCAGATGTTAGGGTGTGCATTTTCTCCCACGGATTTCACGGAATTACACAGATTGTTAGGGTGCGTAGAATTAACAACAGATTAAACGGATTAAGCGGATTTTGGGTGCCTTCAAGGGGGTGCAGCGTGTTGGCATCCGTTTAATCCGATAATTACGCAGCAAGTGAATCCGTTTAATTCGCTTAATCCGTTGTTAACATAACGAAGCAGCGTGTAAATCCGCTTAATCCGTTGTTAACTCCCCAAGCAGCGTGTTCCGTGTAAATCCGTGCCATCTGTGGGAGTATATTTTAACAACCGATTTAAACGGAGGATGCAAGTGTAATACTATTGCAAGATTTCCTTGTATAACGCATCCACACTCTCACTGATTCTCTCCGGTGAGAACACCCTCTCGCCGAACGTCTTCGAGTATTCCGCCATGCTGCGGCGCAGCTCCGGCGACTCAATCAACCGACGCAGCTGTTTTGTCAGCGCCTCAGCGTCGCCGAACGGGAACGTCAGACAGTTCCTGCCCTCCTCAATCACGTCTGGCAGACCGCCCACCGGCGTCGTCACCACAGCGATGCCCCTTGCCCAAGCCTCCAGCACCACCATCGGGAACCCCTCATGGCGCGAGCACATGCAGTAGATGCTTGCCTTGCTCCAGACGTCCTCCTTCTGCTTGCCCGTGATATAGCCCGTGAAGGTCACACAGTTGTCAAGCCCCATCTCATGGCACAAGCGGCTGTAGCCCTCCATGTCGCCGTTGCCCATGATCGTTACGCGCCAGTCGGGGAAGTCGCCGCGCAGCCGCTTCCACGCCTGCAGCAGCAAGTCAGCACGCTTGTTCTCGTCCAGATGCGCCGCAAAGATTATGCTCTTCTCCTTAACCGAATAGTCTACGGCAGGCGTCGGAGCACAAGCATTGTATATCACCGCCGTCTTCGCCTTCACCCTTGGATAGAGCGTCTCGAAGAGGTTCTGCCATTTCTTCGCCAAGAGCACCACACAGTCCGCCCTGTTCAGACACCAGATGAACAACCCGTTCTGCGTATGATCCTCCAGCTGGTTGCCCATGTGTATGTGCATCACTATCTTCTTTCTGCCCACCAGCGCCAGCAACAGCACCGGCAGCTGGATAATCAGACAAATCTTGTCGGGCACGGTATGAAAGTGCACAATGTCATACCCCCATATCGTGAACAGCGCCTTAGCGTACGCCTTCAGCGCATACCACAGCTTCACGCCATAGCTTCGCTGTATCTGCGTGCCAAGCCATCCGCATCGGTACTTCTCCCAAAACGGCATCTGCTTCATCAGGCGCAGCACACTTGCCACTCCGCCCCCACTCTGCTCCGCAGAGCCAACCATTAAAACTTTAGTCATGATCAGTCTATTATGCAGCAGGTTCGCTATTAACAATTCTTTTTCTACTCTTCACTTGATTCTGCAAATTTCTGTTTGCGTTCAGACACAATGCGAGAAGCATGCAATAGCCCATGCCCTTACCCGAGAGCCATGACGAGTCAGCTGTCTGCTCGATAGCAAGACAGCAGATGGTGATCATCGCCACTCGATAATAGCGCATATCTACGATGACGTTGATAGCCGACATGCGGCGCTTCCAGAACCAAAGAAAGAAGAAAACGCCTACAATGCCGAATTGCGCCAATGTAGGGTAATAGGCATCACATATAAAACCACCGCCTTCGTCCAATCCCCAAATATCATTCAGTTTATATTTATAATAAAGTGGAGAATAATATTTCCACGCACCATTACAAGCAAATGTACCCATGCCCGAACCAAATGGGAAGTAATCATACAACATCTTTATAGAAGTCTTGTATGTCATCGGACGGGCTAATTCATCGTTACTCAATCCCGAAACATAATAACCATCGAATCTTGTCCACGTTACAGTCAGGATAATTGACACGACGATAGCGCAATAAATCATTGTCTTTGGGGACTTGAAGTTAAGGCGCTTCTTCAAGAAGAAGATAAAGGCAATGAAGCAGACCACCTCTCCCATAAACTTGAACTTTGGAGCTATCAGACCCGTCAACACCAGTGCCAAGGCGATATATCGGTTTCGCTTTATAGGCTCAGCGAGCAGATACCAAGCCATACCGGTACAAATAGCCAACTGACCAAGTACGGGGAATTCTGCATTTTCACTTTGTAATGACTCTAGATGATAGAATATCCAAGAAAAGAGTGTGATAACCATTGTTGCCAACATCCATTTCTTCTGCTTTTTCGTAAATTGCGGATTCAGAATCCACGTACAGAAGACAATTGTGTAAGGACGTATCTCCTGCATCAAGTCAAGCCAAACAGATTCAGCCACATTGGCTCCAAACATCAACGAGTATCCGACATAAAACGCCATGATACTAATACAAACGAAAAACTCTTTCCAAGGTTTTCTGTTTGTATATCGAGATCCATACTTCGTTATGGTATATAGGAACAACAAGATTGTCATAGCCTCATCTATACTCGAGAAACCAGGCAAATCATTGTACGCTATACACGTAGGGAAATAAACAATCCAATAAAGAGTAAAAAAACGAGCAATACCTTTCACTTTCTTAAAATGTTAATGAGTAATATATAACTATTAATTCTCAAATGGTATTTGGAACCAACTATATTTATTGCGTGCCCATGTCTTTTGTCCTACGACATAGACTAATTTTACGAACCATTTTGGCAGAACACTTTTTATTGACTTCTTATTTCCTTGCTTCTGCCAGCTTCCAGCATAGTTGTGGGCACAGAAACTCTTTGAGGTCTGATGAACCTCAAGAGCATTGCGGCTGTTAAAGAAATTCTTATCAAACACAAACATCTGTTTTTCCTCAAGATTAAAGTCTTGGGGGCTTATGGATGACAAGTCGGACACCTTCCAGAATTTATAGCCTAAACCTGTCAACACATGATGGAAACGACAAGGAAGCGGTAACATTTCATAGCTTCCATCATTCTTTATAAAAGACTTACCTTCATACGAATCCAACATGTCTTTTATCCATTTACATTTGGGCATACTACCTATTACTGCAGCCTCGAAACCACGTATTTGATCAGTTCCTACGAAATAAGGCAAGTTCAGCAGTGAGTCAAAACTTTTATACACCAACACGTCTGAATCCAAATAGATGCCTCCGTAGTTGTACAAGGCATAGAGACGAATATAATCTGCAGCAAAAGCATACTTTTTAGCCTCAAATGCTTGCTTTGTCCATATCGTACTGTTAATATCAAATCGTTTTGTATCCCACACCCAAACTTCATAGTCGGGCAAATACTTTTTCCAAGTATCTAAACACTTTTGAATCTCTGCTGGATAAGGATCACCCGACAACCAACAGAGATGTATTATCTTAGGTATCATACGTTTACTATATAATAGTTTATTTCTTGAAATAATCCATCACCTGCTCTATCACAGGCGCCATATCGTAATATTTATATTGCGCCAATCTACCGCCAAACACCACATTTTCCTCGTTTGCAGCCAATTTGCGATATTGGTCTGCAAGCTGGTTGTTGCGTTCGTCGTTCACTGGGTAGTATGGCTCCATGCCGTCTTTATACTCTGTAGAATATTCCTCCGACACAACCGACTTCGGACAGTCGTAAACCTCTTGACCGAACATCTCAAAATGCTTGTGCTCTATCACACGTGTGTATGGCTTCTCATGACTGGTATAATTAACGACAGCATTGCCCTGGAAGTTCGCAGTATTCTCCACGCGGGTCTTGAAACTTACGGTACGCCAGTCGAGCTTGCCCAACGAGTAGTTGAAATACTCGTCGATGGCGCCGGTGTAAACCAACTTGTCGGCAAACTTCTTCCAGTCCTTATATTCCGAGTTGAAGAAATCAACATCGGTCTTGCAATCGATACCTTCCAGCAATCCGTCTATCAGCTTGTTATAGCCTCCTACTGGTATGCCCTGATACTTGTCGTTGAAGTAGTTGTTGTCGAAGACCATTCTCACTGGCAGACGCTTAATGATGAACGCCGGCAATTCGGTACATTTGCGTCCCCACTGCTTTTCTGTATATTCCTTGATAAGCGTATAGAATATATCCCTACCTACCAGACACAGAGCCTGCTCTTCCAAATTCTGCGGTTCGCGTCCATTCAATGCAGCCACAGCTTCCGACTTCTGTTCGTCTATCTTTGCCTTTGCCTCTTCCGGTGTTGTCACACCCCACATCTGACAGAAGGTGTTCATGTTGAAAGGTAGGTTGTACAGTTTGCCTTTATAGTTAGCAACGGGGCAATTGGTATAGCGATTGAACTCAACGATGGAGTTCACAAAATTCCACACCTCCTTGTTAGAGGTATGGAAGATATGTGCGCCATATTTATGCACATTGATGCCCTCAACCTCTTCGCAATATACGTTACCGCCCAACTGCGGGCGCTTGTCAATCACCAAGCATTTCTTACCTGCTTTCTTGGCAAAATAAGCAAAAGTTGCTCCGAACAATCCTGAGCCAACTATCAGATAATCATATTTCATTGAAAAAGATTTAAAGATTCTACAATTACATTTTACCTAAATCTTCTCTGACTCCTCTTCTCATCATCTTCCAGAACAACCCATAGTCAGAGAACGAATACTTGTGTCCTTTTACGAAGTTGAACGTAATGGCTGCATACATGTGAAGCAGGAATGGCATTGCTGCAAAATGTCTCACCCAAATGTTCTTGCCATATCTATGACCGAAGTAAGCAGTATTGCGGATATGATAAGCCAGTTTCCATTTGTTTTTCATCTTGTCTTCTCTGTAGCTGGAGTTCGACTGGAAGTCGTGCTTATCCATCAGGGCGTCTCTTGCCACCACAACCTTATAGCCTGCCAACACAGCGCGATAGCTATAATCGGTATCGTCGTAAAGGATGAACAGTTCCTTGTTCGGAAGTCCAACCTTTTCGACAACTTCCTTGCGGATGAGCGGACCCTCGAAAGCCATTCCTACAATGCTTACAGTCTCGTTGCTTTCCAACTCCTGAGCTGTAAGCATGTCGTTGTGCATATCAGAGAAAGGATTAGTCAGATTGAGCGTCTTTGCTTCGCCTACAAACGTCTTGCCGCTCATCAAGCGGTGCGGACAAACTATTCCCAACTTCTCATGTCGTTCTGCTACATTGAGCAATATTTCCAGGCAGTTCTCTCGGGGGAACACATCGTCGTCCATACACCATATCCAGTCGCACTCTTCCTTCGAGGCTTCCATGATGCCTCGGTAGAAGCCACCAGAACCGCCAACGTTCTCCTGATGGATTACGTTCAAGCCGGTTTGACCGTCAAGCCACTCCTTCGTGCCATCCGTCGAACCATTATTAATAATGTATATCTTGTCGAGTCTTTTACTCTGACCTTTTAAAGATCCTACAACTCGCTGCAAGAGATTCAGTCGGTTGTAAGTGACTACGACTGCAACTACGATAGAATTATTCATACCAAACTCGTTATTTTTCATACCCCAGGCCTTCCAGCCATTCCATTATTTGTTTCATTCTTATTTCCCATGGCGCCATCTTCAAAGCCGTCTCTCGGTTCTTGTCCACCAAGTCCTGATACTCTGAGATGTGCTCCACTATATCCCTCACTTGCTCGTCGGCGTGTTCCTTATCAATAGTGACAACGGGGTTGTATCCAACCAAGTCGATAAGCTCCTTAGGAGCACGTCCAAGAAGCACACTACGCGACAGCATTCCTTCCCAAAAGCGTTGGGTAAGTGTCTCTATGCCGCCAGTTTCTTCGGGCGCAGTGTCGCAGCGCGGTAGCGATATGGTTATTTTTGCATCTGCCATAGTGTCGAGCAGTTGGCAGAATGTGCGCATACAGCCGTTTGCATTCTGACTGTTTATGTGTTTGATGCCTGCCACGTAATGCTGAAAGAAATTCCTTTTAATGCTTCCATATTCGAGCAAGTCTATATTTCTTTCCGCAAGATTCTTGCCGGCATGGTATGTAGTAACGTTTATACCTTCAGGAATGGAGAGTATGTTCATGTCTGGGAACTCCTTACGCATGAGATCTGCTGTTTGCGACGAGGTGAATATGGCGGTTCTCACATCGTGTCTTTTCAACCATTTTGCTACCTTGCCGAAATAATGTGGCCAACAGTCCCAAATGAGCGGTATTATCTCGTAGAACATATAGTCGGGGAACGCATCATACGACAATGCTACGGGTTCTACGAAGCGGAGTCGTGCCTCCTTTCCGCATTTGCATAAAGAAGGGAAATCTACATTGTATGCCAACGAGTGCAACACTTTTGGTGGGTAATGTGGCTTTGCTGTGCGTCCGCCGATGTTCACCCAAGCCTCGTACGGCTGATGCTTGAAACCAGGTTTACCGCCGAATGCGTATGGAGCCACTGCCTTTATTTTCTTCATTTCTAAACTCTTATTTAAACAGTCCGACGAACGGACAAAAACGATACTCTTTACTTTATAAGCGCCTTAGGGTACACAAAGAGCAGCAGGTCTTTAGCTACCGCAACCAGTGTCATCTTTACGTACTGGAAAACAGCGCCTGTGCTTATCAGCTTGCGCAACATGCCATGATGCGCCTGCTTGTCATACTGCTTGCCTTTTATCATCATGCCGATGATAGTCTTATAAGACAAGCACATGCCGGTCTTCACCATTTGCCTTACTGGCAGCTTTGTCTTTATCCGCTTCACCTCATCCAGCATTTTCAGATACGAATAGAAGTCGGTAACATACTTCGGATTGTAACCGTTCGATAATGCCCCCATGAGGCTACCCTTGCGCTGATAGTAGTTGAAAACGGGGCGTGTCGTATAAGCCACTTCGTTGCGTACAGCACAGAGGTACGACACACAGAAAAGACGGTCTTCGTGGTAGAACAGACTCTCGTCAAAGCGCTTGTTTCCATTCTTCAGCAAATCGGTTCGGTATAATTTGCCTGCTACATACCCCAAATATGGATAATCCTTCGGTCTGAACATCTCATTAAGAGCAGCATCGCGAGAAAGCACCTCTCGCTTCTGCGTGTTTACGCATGGGCACCACGAGCTGTTGTCGTTCACCATGTTATACCCAGCCATCACCATCTCTATCCGCTCTCCATCCGTAAGCCCCATAAGGTACTCTATAGCGTCCGCCTCAAGCCAATCGTCCGAGTCGATGAACGCAACCCATTCGCCGCTCACTGCTTCTATTCCAGAGTTGCGTGCAGCCGAAAGTCCGCAATTCTTCTTGTGTATAACTTTTATGCGTGCATCCGTCTGTGCATACTCGTCGCAGATGTCACCACAGTTGTCTGGGCTTCCATCGTCAACGAGCACAATCTCTATGTTGGTGTATGTCTGGGCAAGCAGACTGTCTATACAACGCCGTAGATATTGCTCAACGTTGTATATCGGCACTATAATGCTAACCTTGGGGTGTTCACTCATAATCAATGTCCTTTTAGTTTTTTCTTCAAGAAGTAATATGGTCCAGGCATAACAGTCTGCAAAATCATCAGAACCAATGATTTGGCTCCTAACATTTTGGCAAATTTCCAATATTTAGGCTTCAAATATACAAGGGCATTATTGCCGCCACTCAAATACTCTTTGATGCATTCAGAACGTTGTATTCTATTCTGCAAATGCTTATGATATTTAAATTCGGTATATTCGTCGAAAGCCTTCATTCCTAATATCAACTTGTTCTCCACAGCAATAGCCTTGTCTGTGTTTTTTTTCATCATTGTGTTGAAACCACCTGAATTCAATCTGTATCGGCTCATGGTGTCTTTAATGAAATAGCCTTTACCATAAAGAAAACCTGTGAGAACAATAGTTATGTCACCATAAGGGAAGTCTTTAAAGACTGTTTTTAAGAGTTGGTTTCTTATATCATCAAGGCTTTTAGAATACATAAAGGTTGATGTATGTCCGAACCATTGACCATGAGTAAACTGCTCTCTACAGAAATCCTCTAATGTTATGGTATTACCTATGTGTTCAAATGAAGACGGGAAAAAACTACCGGTTGGTTTACCATCTGCAGTCATAGTCTCTGTAATGCCAAAACAAATCTTGCATTCCGGATTATTCTCAAGAGCATCAACCTGTTTCTGCAATTTCAACGGGTCTGTCCAATAATCATCTCCCTCACAGAAAGCTACATATTTGCCATGAGTGTGTTCTCTCATAATTCTACCAAGAGATCCGTCATGCTTTGAGTATTGGTTCTCGGTCTCGTATATCGGCTTTATGACATCCGGATATTTCTCAGCATACTCCTTTATGATTGCTGCACTGCCGTCTGTTGAAGCATCGTCGTGTACGATTGCCTCAAACCTAAAATTCGTTTTCTGCATCACGAAGCCATCCAAACACTCACGGAGATAGCGCTCGTGGTTAAATACGAGGCAACGAATTGTAACCATTAATGGCTGCTGCTCTTTATTTTGCATTTCTAACATGTCTATTTTTATATATTAGCTTTTAATTCACATTCTTAAAACTTATTCTTTTTGCCAACATGTATACTACAAAAATAACAATTATTATTCACATTTTAATCTTTATAATTGTTTTTAACATGCCGCTTAATAAAAACCTATCATGTTACCTCTTCGCGGTACTACCATTTTACACATGCGGTAGCGCTGCTTTTGCTATGCGGTAATGACATTTCAGATATGGTGTAATCGTATGTTCTGCAGCGCATGACATGCTCGTTACGCGCCCCATAATCATAAACTTGCTGGCAGACGCCGACACGCAACCGTCAGATGTGCATCTGAGGCTGGGAGATACTCCCGTTCGGCTGGTAGATAGGCTGGTAGATTCGGACTATCCGCCAGTTATCTCCCAGTCCTTATCTATCTGATACATAACAGATTGCAAGGATACTGGGAGATATGGAGGATTTTTTCACGTACTTAGTTAGTATACAGGATTTACATATCTTGAAGAAATCATGCAATTATTTCTTGCAAAACTTTAAAATTTATCAATCTAAAACATGTGGACTGGCAGGATTCGAACCTGCGAGCAACTATCATTATGTTCACAAATAGATATCATCCAATTAGTAATTATGGCCCCAGACCAGTCCGAAGTTGCTCCAGTCCACCATGCTATAATTTTTTTCATACCGAATTCTATATTTTGTTTTTTATTATTTAAAGTGTTTATGAAACCAAACATTGTTAAACAGCCCATGAAATATTGAAAAAAGGATACCTCAGGGCAACCAAATACATAAATCGAAATCAATTCTATTGTTACTACTAATCGTTGGGAGACTTTATTTAAGTTTATTGATTCTTTACTTATCCGTATAATAATCTTCTTTTCTTCCCCAAATCTTCGCCATTGGCTCTGTTTCCATATCATGCTTGAAACTCTTTAAAAAGGCTTCAAAATCATATTTGGGTTCGTAACCAAGTTCTCTCCTTGATCTCTCAATGCTTAATACGAATTGTGGAGACGATGCCTTCTCTGGTCTGTAAACAATATCCGACTTCTTGTCGCTATTGAAAACCTCTGCAATCTTCTTTATCTGGTATTCTATTGAAACAGGATGTCCACATCCCATGTTATAGACACCACCATCATGTTCTGCCTTGATACAGCATTCCATCATGTTCACAAAGTCGCCAACATAGACCATTTCTTTCATTGAATCGGGATTTCCCCATACTTCCAAAGTGTTGCCCTTCATGGCTTGGTCTATAATGTAACGCCATCCTAACCAACGTCTTTCGCCATTAACATGATAGAAAGGATTGGGTTTGTAACAATAGATTGTAGGCAAACGAACTATAAAACGCTGAAATCCATATTGTGCATGATAGTGCTCAATAACATTTACGGCTGCGTTTTTGCAGATTGAATATACAGAGTGGTCGCCTGTCAATGGGAACTTGCGTTCCACATCATCGTCAATAGGCTCTGTTGTGCCGAACTTATAAAGGATGTCTGCTATACTCTGCGTAAAGACAATTTTTTTACATCCATTTGTTCTCATCCACTCCAAAACATTGAGTGTACCAGTTAAAACACTATCTACATATTCCTGCGGATTGTATCCTTTCATCTTTGATGGCAATGTACCAGCAAAATGAAGAACGGCATCTACATCTGTTGGTAACACATCGAAGGTCTCTTTGTTCTTTATATCAATAGAATAGTAAGGTATTCCTTTCTCCTCAAAAAATCCATTGTCAGACTTGCGATGTGCTACAGCAACCACATTAAATCCTTTTTCTTTTAATCCGACTGCGGTGTATGCGCCACATGAGCCGGTAGCTCCAATAACTAGAATTTTCTTCATGCTTTTTCTTGTTTTATGAAGAACAAAAGCGAGAAGAAAATCTATGGCTCAGACGGTTTTAACCATTAAGCTCTTCTCGCCTCTGTCTTCCTTTTCTATAAATCCGTGCTTCTTATAAAACTGATATGCCGGTATGTTTGTCTTTTTCACCTCAAGAGCTATGCTGCTGAAACCTTCTGCAGATAGTTCTGTAAGCCGGCTCAACATCATGCTGCCGACGCCACGGCTTCGAGAGGATGAATCGACACATATTAGTGGTATATACAGCTGATTGGCTTCGCTGTTTCGGTAGTAAGCGGTGAGACCGATAATCTCTCCGTTGTCTTCTGCCGCCACAAACAAAGCATGATTGTATAATTTCTCGCTATACACCCCTAAATCCACAGAATCTGATAGGGGGGGGGGTAAAGCATTGGTTCACTTTCTGCATCAAGGACATAAAAGCGTCCTTTGCAAAAAATGTGCTATCGTATGTCTTTATTTCTATCATTACAACTATTTATTGTTAGATAATCTTTCTTTAAAGAACTCTCCTCCTGGTGTAGCGTATATTGATTCGTTTGTTTGTATGCAATCCAAAGACGAAAGTGAGTTGATTTCAATAATCTTCACCCTATCGTCATTCGTCACACAGAAGTCTATGCCCATATAACTCATTTGTGGCATAGCGTCCGCAATTATGTGTGCAGCTTGCTTGATTTCTGACCAATGAGGAATCTCGCCCTGCAAAGGCAAACCAGTGTCAGGATGATTTTGTATTCTGATGTTTTTCATCGTCTCCATGTCGAGAATGTTACCCTCAGTATATTTACCATCGTTAATGACAGCAAGTACGCCTCCAGCATTGTAATTCTCAACAAACTTCGACTTCTTTGTACCAAATCGCATGAATGAATAGACGTCGATCTTGTCACCGTTAAGTTTTCTGCCTATAATATATCTCAGACATCCTACCGACTTACTACATAGTTTTGCTATTTCCGAGTGCGGCAAAAGGTATTCAGTCACCAAATAGCTTTTTAGTGTTTTCAGTTTACCTACGAAAGCGTTCAAATCCATACTTTCGTCATTGAGCCAATACATGCCGTCCTTGTATTCTGCACGATAGAAGCCTACGCCAAGACTCGCCTTTACAAGTTTGAAAGCCAAGAGGTGCTTATCGCGCAGAAGCTGCGCAATGCCTTCGGCTGTTTGAGCATATCGGCTGTCCAAGTCCATAAGACCAACTATTCTGCCATCAGCCATCAACTCATAGTAGTAGTCGGGCATATATCGACCTGCCTCTGTACCGTAGAGAACGTATTTGAGTGTTAGCTTGTCGTCTATCCACGAACTGTAGTTGCCGTTAAGCGGATGCAACGAGCAATAGTCGCGGGTTGAGAGATAGCTCTTTCGAGTTTCGTCGGTCAATCCCATTATCTGCCAATCGCTGTAACTCCAACCTTTCAGATGGGTTTTGGCTATTTTCCAATAGCTACCTTTGTGTTTTTTGTAGTCTGTGTAAAAGAAGTGGGTCAAGATCCACCCCCCCCGAAAGGTTTTCATCTTATACCATTTGCAAACAAACGAATGGTAGATTCGCTTAGTCAAAGAGTTCTTCATTATATATGTTTTATTCTAAAATATTCTTTATTAATGTGTCGTGATTCTTGCAGAAGTGTTCTGTCTGTGCGGCATTGTCAAAATGCAAGAATACAATGCCTAACGCCTTGCCTGCGCCGTCAAATACTTCTACGGGGTCGCCTTCGTTCTTGTATATTACTTGGCGGTAGACATTCTTGCTTATGCTTTCGTCTATTGCGATGCCTTTGAATGTGCCTGCCTCGTAGCTGTGCAACACATAGTGCAGATAGCAACCTGGCAGAGGGGAGATAGTCTCCGCCAAGAACTCTGGCTTCTCGCCCATCGCTGCCTGCACGTTTGCCTTCACCAAGTCGATGCCAAAGGCGTCACCAAGCTGTATAGGAATCATATTGCCGCCAGCACGCGGTCCAAGTTCAAGGAAATGCACGTTGTCGTCCTTGTCAAGAATTATCTCGATGTTCAGTTCGCCGAAGCGAATATCAAGGGCGCTGACAATACGCTGCAGCTCGTTGTGGACGTTAGCCTGCTGTTTTTCGTTCAGACCAGACGGCATCTGCTCACCGATAGGTATGAGCGGACTCTTCTCAGTGTCTCTGAGACAAGACATCTCGCCGTACAGAACAATCGTGCCGTCCCATACGAAGATGTCTCCACCAATAACATGCGGAAATCCACGCTGAATGAATTCCTCTATCAGCAGCACCTTGTTACGCGAGTAGGAATCGGCCCAAGCTACGGCCTTTTCAAACCCTTCCCAACTGTCAAGCCGTGTGACGCCCTTGCTGCCCGAGGAGTCTGTAGGTTTAACAACAACGGGGAAAGTGAAGTCCGTGCAATTCGCCTTTATCTCGTCAAACGAAGTGTCGGGATGGAAGGAGAAGAACTTTGGACAAGCGAATCCGTGCTCATGCAAGAACTGTCGCCACGGATATTTCAGCCCCAACACCTCCACACTCTTTGCAGGAGTGCTGGGCAGACCGAGGCGCTCCGCAACAATGGCTGCAGGCAACGCTGCCGGGTCGGAAGCGTAGGCAAGAATGCCGTCCACCTGCTCCGATCGAGCTATCTCGTACACAGCCTCAACGTCTGTTGTACTTGCGTTGTAATATTTGTCGGCAACATATTGACCGGGATTATCCGGCAGATAATCGCACAATACTGTGTAGTAGCCAAGCTGCTTTGCCGTCTTTATAGCTACAACTTGTTGGGCAGAACCGCCCAACAAGAGTATTTTCTTTTGTTTCATAAATAGTTGCTTATTTTACGATGCAGTCGATAACACGCTGTATATCCTCGTCGCTCAGTGCGTGGTGCATAGGCAGACAGATTACGCTGTCAGCCATCTTGTGAGCCTTCGGCAGGTTCTCGGGAGCTGCACTCTCAAGACCACGGTAGGTAGAGAACTCCGAAATAAGCGGATAGAAATAGCGGCGACCGAGCACGTTCGCAGCCTTCATCTTTGCATAGAGATCGTCGCGTGTCATGCCGTACTTCTCTGCATCGACGAAGATAGGGAAGTAGCTGTAGTTGTGGCGCACGCCAGGCATATCGTCGAAGAACGTGATGCCATCAACTGGGCGCAACGCCTCACGATACTTGATGGCTACCTGATGGCGAGCCTCGATGGCAGCATCTACAAGGCGAAGGTTGAGTAGACCGTATGCAGAACGCATCTCGTCCATCTTGCTGTTGATACCTGGACCAACGACCTCAGTCTCGCCAGCAAAGCCGAAGTTCTTCAGATAGTCGATGCGTTTCTTCGTCTTCTCGTCATGCATTATCAAGGCTCCGCCCTCAATGGTGTTGTACACCTTTGTGGCATGGAAGCTAAGAGTAGACATATCGCCAGCATTCAAGATGCTCTCGCCGTTCACCTCCACACCGAACGCATGAGCAGCGTCGTATATCACCTTAAGACCATACTTGTCGGCGATGTCCTGAATAGCCTTTGTGTCGCACGGCTTGCCGTAGACATGCACAGGCATGATAGCCGTGGTCTTCGGTGTGATGGCAGCCTCAATCTTGGCAGGATCCATATTGCCCGTAGCCGGGTCGATGTCCACAAACACCGGCTTGCAGCCGTTCCACCAGATACTGTGCGTGGTAGCCACAAAGCTATACGGCGTGGTGATTACCTCGCCAGTGATGCGCAGCGCCTGCAGCGCCGTGAGCAACGGCAGCGTGCCATTGGTGAAGAGACTCACGAACGGCACCTTCAGGTAAGCCGCCAGTTCCTTCTCCAACTGCTTGTGATAGTCGCCGTTGTTAGTTATCCACTTACTCTCCCAAATCTTCTTCAGTTCAGCAGTAAAGTCGTCGAGATCAGGAAGCAGAGGCGACGTTACGGTTATTAAATTCTTATCCATAAGATATATGTTTTTATCTGGATGTTTTTTGTTTTTATTACTACTCAACATTTTATCAGATATCTATTTTTTTTATATTTACAAACAGCATCTAAAGTATTCTTTCAATTTATCTATATCATTCAGCAGTCTCCAGTTCTTTTCAAACCATACCGGCTGATTATTCCACCATTTACATTTCAACATAAACCGGATTGTTTCGTCATCGTAACGATAGCCAATGACTTTTGCAGGTACACCACCTACAATTGCGTACGGCGGAATATCTTTTGTAACCACGGCATTGGCAAGGACTACCGCTCCATCGTGTATCTCTACCCCACCAATTAAAGTGACATTGGAACCAAGCCAGCAGTCGTTACCGATTTTGTTTACAAGTTCTCTGGCTTTATCATAGAACTTGAACTCCTCTATCATCTGCTCTGTAGCAAACGTCTTGCCTCGCGGATTGTTTCCGTTGCTTTTAGAAAAGAACAGAGGACATGTTGTAGCGAACGGCGTCTTATAAGCATGGGTAGCATTGATGTATCGGCAGTTGGGACCAATGGACGTAAAGCGCCCGACTTCAGCACTAACCATTCCACCTCCACCGATATACGAACCGTAACCTAAGAAACCAAAGAAATCGGTATGTGGACCAACCATGTTCATTCCCTCAAAGCCACAACGATAGGATATATGAGTAGAGTAACAGAACTTTACTTTCTTGCCATTATGCCGTTTCTGCCATAAATAGAGGAGCAGATGACTTAAAACTGGCAACCTCTTTATTATTGCTAATAATTTTGTCATTCTATTTTAAGAAGTGAATTAACTTGTACAGCAACAGCCAATCGTATCTGCGGTGCAGCCCAGGATACAGCTTTCTGCATTGCTCTGGATAGTAGTTGCGCTCACCAAGATAAAGCGCATACAAAGCCATCTTCTCCCAGAACGATTTGCCTTTGAAATCGAGATGACCCAAGAAGTCTTCTTTTATGTCTTTACGGGCACGAGAGGCAGCGGAGAACTCCAAGTTGATCTTTGCAACTGGTTTGTGACAGAGATAAAGTCTGTATTTGCGATACAGTTTGAAGATGCGCTGCAGATCCTCATATCGACGTACTCGCTCGTCAAATGGATTTTCTTCTACTATCGTTTTCCTATATACTGTAGTGCCTGAGCATTGAAACAAACGACCAAAAACATGAGATTTGAACGGATTGATAACAACGCCTTCTTTGTATTCAATTGCCAAGTGCTCTGCCTTACCATTGTTGACAATCACCTCGCCCAAAAACATATCTACATCAGTATGCTTCTGTATCTTCTTGCTAAAGAATTCCAATGCTTCCGGCAACATCTCGTCATCAGCATCAAGAAACAGTATCCACTCCCCTTTAGCATTCTTAACGCCAGTATTACGAGCCTTGCTCGGTCCGCTATTCTCCTGCTTAATCAGTCGGATGCGCGGATCGTTCATAGCCTCAACTACGTCAACCGATCCGTCCGTGGAACCATCGTCCACTATCACGACCTCAAAGTCGTCGTACTCTTGTGAGAGCACGCTCTTCAAAGACTGCGCAATAGACGCCTCCTTATTATATAAAGGTATTACTACTGATATCATTTTTTCTTTGTGTATTTATGAATCTTTTCCAATATACCAGCACACTTGTTCATTAAGAAACTTGCTGCCCCACCCTCTTTGTAGATTCTGTTGAAGATTTTGCCAGCCGGAGAGAACAGAAAATAGATATGCTCTTTTCCTACAGGCATAGTTGGCGACACGAAACTCTGCTTGCAATGCATAATGAGTTCTTTGATGTCTGCCGTGAGACCCTTCGCTGTCTTCACATCTTTGTATATCTGCAAGCTGAAGAACGGAGAATAGTCCTGATTCTCTATGAAGCTCATGTGCCACCAGTGAACTATCGCTGCATCAGCAAAGTATTTTAAGGACATCGCCACCTGAGAGTTGTATATTCCAGGAAGCTCAGAGATTATGTAACCAAACTCCTTGTCTGTAGCAAGCAGAGCCGGTTGGTCTTGGCTTTGTTCCTTTTCGAAACAGGAATAAGTCCAGTTCTCATTCCAACGTTTGTAGAACTTGCGTGTCAGTTCGTTGTCTGCAACAAACATAACACCTGAGTTAAACCAGTATTTAGAGTCGGAAACATCTGTTTTGAAAATCTTATTCACTGAGTTTATCGGTGGGAACATACATTCAGACAGAGGCAGATGACCATCTGGCACAGCTGCCATATCGCAAGTAAGGTTGTCAATATCATCCAACGGCTTACAGATAACAGTATCCGTATCAATAAAGAGATATGCACCGTCTATCACGTTGCGCACCGTGGTCTTGATGACTCGTGAACGTTGCTTGGCGTTATAGTTCTCCGGCACCGACACAACGACGATGTTAGTTATCATGGCGCAGAGTTCTGGGAATCTTTCCACGTACTTTTTCGTCGGTTCATCCACCAGCACGTTGACCGTCACCTCAGGATGAAACTGGCGAAGAGAATAGAGCGACACCCACAGCTCCTCCAAGAAGTAATCTTTCTCGGAGCTAATCAGTGTGTATACTATCGGGGTTTTCATAATTACAAAGTTTACATGTATTTGTTAAACCACTTTATATATGTGTATGCCGTGAAGAACATACGTGAGCTAATATCCTTGCCGTTCACGAACGCATCTCTTAGAGCGATGAACTTGTCAGCATCCAATTCCGGCAATAAATTCGTGAGGTTATCATGTGACACGGTATCAAGCAAATCCTGTTTCATTTCGCCTCTGAACCAGTCTTTGGTTGGCGGAACGAAGCCGCGTTTCGGACGATCGAGCAGTTCTCTTGGCACCATTTCATAGAGGATATCCTTCAATATTCGTTTCAAGCCAAGTTCACCATTAATCATATACTCGTATGGCAGAAGACGAGAGTATTCTGCAACACGATAGTCCATGATAGGGCTGCGAAGCTCCATGCTGCAGCGCATTGTGGCACGGTCAACCTTCTGGTTTACGGCGTTCATAAATGTCTTCATGTCGTAATCGCTATATGCAAGGATACCACGTTGCTTGTTCTGCAGGTATTTCATGTCGGGCTGTTGCTTGCCAAGAGTGATACGGTCGAACTTTTCTGCTCCTCCCATATCGTAACAGAACATACCAAGACTGCGATACACGTCGGCATAATCGTGCTGGGTAGACTGCATCACCTCTTCCTCACCACCTTTATGCTTGAAGTATGGCGTGAATAGCTTACGAAGCCAATACGGCTTTTGGTATTGATGCAGACGTGCCTTTGTCCATTCGTATTTGGGATAACCATAGAACAGCTCGTCGCCACCATCGCCACCAAGAATCACCGTAACGTCCTGACGTGCCTTTTCTGCAACAAGGCTGCTCGGTATCAGACTGTCGTCGGCAAACGGCTCATCAAAATAGGTGATGTAATCGTTGAAGACCTTCATGAGGTCATCGCCGGTGCATGGGCAGACCTTAATAGGTACACCCAGAGAGCGGGCTACGTCTACTGCAAAATGGCTCTCGTCGAACTGTTGGTTGTCGAAGCCTGCAGTATATGCACATAGGTCTTTGTTGAAATTTGAAACGATGGCACAAATCAACGAAGAGTCTATGCCTCCAGACAAGAACGTTCCAACCGGCACATTCGCATTAAGGCGCAGACGAACGGCATCGAAGAGCAAGTCTTTGACCATCTGCTTCGCTTCATCATAGCTTTTCGGTGCCGTGAAACCACAAGAGTTTGTGTCAACATCCCAATATGTCTGTATGTCGAGTTTACCGGAAGAAAGATTAAAGGTGAAACATTCGCCAGCTCTCAACTTCTTTACTTCCGCAAACGGACTATACGGGTCGGGGATGATGCCTTGCAGCAGATAGAACTGGCGCGCCGTCGCATCAACATGAAGATTGTTGCCGTATTTAATGACTTTAGGCTGAGAAGCAAACTCTAAGTCTTTGCCTTCATGCCAGAAATAGAACGGCTTCTTACCCAAACGGTCGCGAGCACCCACCATTATGTTCTTACGACGGTCGTAGATAACATAGGCGAACATGCCGTTGAAAAGCTTCACAGAGTCGACACCCAATTTCTCATACATGGCACAGATAACCTCTGTGTCGCTCTCTGTTCTCAATGTGACGTCGCCCAGATACTGTTTCTTCAGTTCAAGGTAGTTATACACCTCACCGTTGAAGACGATGCTGATATCGTCATTATACACAAACGGTTGGTTGCTGCGAGGGTCGAGGTCGATGATTGAGAGACGCACATGTCCGAATGTCAACTTCTCGCCATCAGGCGTCTGAATTTCTTCCACACCCGTATGATCAGGACCACGGAAGTTCATCAGTTCCAGCTTATGTTCTACAACGCTACGCTCATAACGTCGCGTCGTTCCGAAAATTCCACACATAATAATTTTACAATTTAGTCTAAAAGAAATAAAATACTAACCAACAGAACCATAACGCTTACTTTTCACCACAGATGCGTCCCAACAAAGTTGGTGTTCCATTTTTGTCATGCAGAGGAATTCCTATAGAATCTTTATAGCTGAGTTTATATAAAAAACGAGATTTATCTGCAAAAATATTTTTAAATTCCTGTTCTGAATAAGGTTTCGAAACCATAGTTTGTAAAATCCAGATATCTGGATTATTATACGGTACTGAGTCTATCATTTTTTTTATAGAAGGGATTTTTTTATATAACATATTGAATATATAATCCATCCAAACATAATCAACAATATCATCATAACGCTTCCAATATTCATTGAATACATCTAATGCAGCACGCATCATCAAATTGTTCTTATGGCAAGCCAAAAAGAACGTACTCCATCTACCTGCACATATGTTAATATCATCCTTAACATTTAAACGGTTTGTATAGAAATCAGAAGATGTTACGATTTTAGGAAGTGGTTGCGTCAAGAGTAATGTACAATCCATCCAAACACCTCCATATTTGACCAATAGTGCAATACGTACTATATCAGAAAAATGTGTTCGAGAAATCTTACCATCACGATATTTTTGCCATACAATTTCGTCCAAATGCAAATAATCGGATACAGAATTCTCTGTTACAAGCACAACCTTACAACCATTACTGTTCTTGCGAATTAAATTAATACAAGAACTTACCATTTGAGGCATATTGGACACATCATTCCAATAAACCCAAATAGTCGATTCTGTGTCATCGTTAGACAAATTAGATTGTGGATAAACAGGCTGATCTTTATATTTATATATAACATCAGCAAAACCTTCCCAAAACTTTTCAAGACGCTCAAATTTTTTTTGGCGATCTTTAGAATTTCTTATACGGAGTAAAAATTTCGTATGAAGCTTCCACAATAATAGCGTATAATCAAAGCCTGCTATTTTACCTTTTTTGTAAGCATCTTTGTATATTGCAACATTGCGCTTCCACTTATCTTTTATTTTGTGTAAGACCATTATTTATTCAGTTTTTAGTTATATCACAAATGATTTGGCTAAGATACTTTTCGTCAGCACATTCTTCAACATTGTTTCCACCCATTGCCTCATTTGTATATTTACCCTTAACGACACCGCCATTCACATCACCGCGTTGATACCACTCATATTCTATATCCAAATGACCTATATCCACAGCTTGATATCCTAATTTTGCAAGGTCGTATGCAAGTATTGTTGCCGTAGGTCCATAAGAGAGGATGATAAGTTTGCCTTCTTCTGGCTTTATATGCGAGGTAATGGCATGGAGCATCTTATCATAATGAGAAAAGCCATTGGTAGAATATCCAAGAATGCGTTGTAACGACTTCGCATTATCATACAAGTCGTTACCGACACCAGTTCGGCTTTGATTGCCTTCCACAATAACCACATCACGTTCCTCCCAAATACGTCTCAGCATTTGTAACTGCCTGGTGCTTCTCTTTCTGTCGTAATACTCTATATAGAATCGTGAAATCTGAGTGTCTATATAAGTACGATTACCAGAAAGCAACGGTCGAAGGCTCTTACCGAATTTTCTAATGAAATCACCCCAAAATGTTCGTGTAATCTTTACCGTTCCATCCACATTCTTCAAATAATAAGGAATGCCAACGATATGGTTTGGGGCATCGGTGGCTTGCAGCACGTGTTTTAAACTGCTTACAAGTTTATCATTAACTTCTTGATAGCCCTCTTTTACACCCCAAAAGAATGATAACTCACCATCACCATAGCGACTGATAGAGCAACGATGGTCAATGATATACTGTATAGACTCAAAAGAGTCCATGATTTTCAGATTCTGGAAAGGTCTACGCGCCAACGGATCGGCTATATACCATCGGTAGCGACGTATTAAAGCGTTTATTATCTTGTTCATATTATAAAAAATTAATTAGTATACTTAAATCTTCCCCTCAACCAATGAGCAAACATGCGAAGTTTGCACAGACCGAGGTCTGACGGACACTGAAGCAGGAACTTAAAGAAAGAAGAAGGACGACAGCTATATATGTAGCTTTGGATATTAGTATATATTTTATACTTGTATTCCTTGGTCACATCAGCAAGAAATTTTCTATCTGCATAATTTTCGAAAGTCTTCATATAGTTTTTCATCCATCTGTAGTTCATGTATGTAGCTATCATTTTTTCACGACAGTCGTCTGGATTGCCCCACTTGCTTGAAATGTTGTAATCAGAAGAGCGAACTCTGAAAGTGACTTTTTGCGTCATGCAACATCCTTCGTCTGCCATTATGAAGTTAGTAACATCATCAGAAAACCATGCCAAAGGGAAGTCAACAAAATTACCCTTGTCCTTCAGATGTTTTGTGCGATAAACAAAGCTTGCGATTCCTCCGACCCAGTCTTTCTGATAGATACGATTGATGAAATGAAGGTTGTCGAGCCATTCGTCCGTGACATCCTCTTCGGCTTTTATATTTCCTTCTCCGTCTATTACACGGGAACGAGCACGCAATAAATTTGCTTTAGGATACTTTACAAGCAATTTGTCTGCTTCGACAAGGAATTCTGGTTCGTATACATCATCGTCGCTTGCCATGATGAAATATTCCGTATCGCAAATATCAACCAAGAGATTCCAATGAGAGACAAGACTCTTGCCGCCCATATTCTTCTCGTTACGGCGAAAGACAAAGCGTGGGTCGTCGCCGCAAGTCTTTTCGAATATTGACTTCAGATCATGCGGTGAGCAGTCGTCACTTACAATAACCTTGAAATCTGTATATGCCTGTCCTTTTATACTCTCCAACGCCTCAGCCAAGAAATTTGGCTTGTAGGCAGGGAGTAAGAATGTATATTTTGTCATAATTAAAATTTATAGTTTCAACCAGTTGTATGTGTTTCGTTTTTTTAATTGAACACAAAAGCCAACTTATCTTTTACTTTTCTAAGAACCTTCTCACGCATTTCTGCATCCAAGCCAATGTAGAAGACAAGAACTGCTGAAACAATTGCACAAACAGCAGACGTCAATATAAGGTTTAGCCAACCATCTTCAAATGAGTTAGATACAAAAACCGGTAATATTGCAGAAAGCAAAATGATAAGTATGCTCTTTAACGGGACATGTAACAAATAGAACTTAATGTCAAATCCAGAGAATTTGTTAAGTATCCACAAGTCACATGCCATAGCTAAAGGATATGAAACACATGCTATGATATATGCCACAACTGGTGTTGCTCCCAGACGAAGGCAGATATAAGTGAGAGGCAAAACCGAAATGTAGGCTATAGATGAAGTTATATTCGGCAGCTTCATCTTGCCAAACGCATGAATACCATTTCCTATAGGAAAGTCTATCGCTTTGAAGAACAATTCTATCAAAGTTATTCTGATAAAAGGAATAACATATTCAGGTATGTTGCCGAGCCATAGTCTTATTAATATTTCAGTCTTGATAAAGACTGGCAAACCTATTAGGATCAACAGATATGAAGAGTATTTGGCTGTATTACATACCAAACGGTTCATTTTTTGGTATTCTCCTTTGGCATACAGTTTATAGATTTGCGGACCTGCTGCAACCTGGAAATTCATAACAAAGCCACTGACCTGACTACTCACAGTTGTTGCGATACCTCTGGCAGCATTTACAACAGTAGAGAAGAACATGTTTAAAAGAATTGTTATACCCTGATTGTTAGCCATGAAAGCAAAGGTGCCAATAGAATTCCAACCTACATAATTCCATATTTCTTTGTATAGCTTAGGATCCCAACGTAAATGCATATTACATTCTTCAAACTTGCGTAAGCAATAGATGCGATACAAGAAGAACATAAACAAATTAGTACAGAAGTAGAATGTAGAATACATTATCAACTTGTCTGTATCAATATAAAGCAACATGACCACAATCGTAAGTTTGAATACCACATCCAAGATGCTCATAAAAGCAAAAGTGGACATCTTTTCATGAGAAGTGATGCTTGCTATGTATGGTGTCTGCGTGATGCCAAGAAAACTGGAGAAAAGCGTTAACTGATAGATGTAATTGGCAGCAAACATTCGGTCGGGATCAATGACCAATTTATAGTTGACAAACCAAAGACCTATAGTTTCGCCAAGTATCAACGTTACAAGGGCCAATACTATATGGATTGTTCCACAAGCAGAAAAAATATTTCGTAGTTGTTTCATATCGCCCTTGCCTAAGCCTACGGTAAGAAAGCGAGATGTACCTTGACTCAAAAGGGAACTGAAATATGCTAAAAAGCCCATTACTCCACCAACTACATTCATCAATCCGTAGTCGTGGATACCAAGTGCATTAATCGTGACACGAGCTGTAAAGAGACCTATTACTAATGTAATGAGCATTCTCATATACAGATACAACGTGTTCTTTGCTATTCTTTTGTCATTAGCTGAAATATCAGACATTACGTAAAATTAATTTTGAGATTTTCAATATAACGTGTCCTGCGAGCAAGCAGGACACAATGATAAAAAAACTATGACAGAACCCAATGTATGGATTGCTGTCGAATTCGTTTGCTATCTTTTGGTACGAAACAAAGCCTCCAACCTCTGTTATCAAGTATATGAACAAATTGGCTGAAAGTATTTTGTTGAGTATTGCATTTTTCAAATCCGGTAGATTCTTGACTACATAGAACAATGATACAGACATTGCTATAACAAATAGATAAAGCACGTCAATATGAAGCGCAAAATCTCAATATTGGTATTGCGTTGTTTTGTTATAGTTGACATAAGAATTTTATATTTTTCTTCCTAAATTATGATTCAATACTCTGTCAATTATAATGTAATCGTTTGAATCTGCAAAGTTAAGCAAAACTTTCGAGAATCTACTCTCGGAAATACCGAACCAAAAGTTAATTAGTCATACTGTCAAAGAACTCTTTGGCTGGCAGCGCAAAGCCGCTTAGCCGTTATCTCAAATTTTAACGAACTATTTTATCAAAAGTACTTACATTTAAATTAATCCCTCCTAAATATATCTCTGGTATATACTTTCTCCTTTACATCATCCAAACAGGTATCATAGCGGTTGGCGATGATGGCATGGCTCTGTGCCTTGAAAGCTGCCAAGTCATTGATTACCTTGCTACCAAAGAAGGTGCTGCCGTCTTCCAATGTTGGTTCATAGATGATGACCTCTGCTCCCTTTGCCTTGATACGTTTCATGATTCCCTGAATGGCAGACTGGCGGAAGTTGTCGGAGTTGGACTTCATCGTGAGGCGATAGACACCAATGACGCATGAATTTACCTCGGCACCAAACTGGTTGTTCTCGGAATAGCTATACCAGCCTGCTTTCTGTAATACTGCATCGGCGATATAGTCTTTGCGTGTGCGGTTGCTCTCTACGATGGCCTCTATGAGGTTTTCAGGAACATCGGCATAGTTTGCCAAAAGCTGTTTGGTATCTTTTGGCAAACAATAACCACCATAGCCGAAGCTTGGGTTATTGTAATGAGTACCAATTCGTGGATCAAGACCTACACCTTCTATGATAGCTTTGGTATCAAGACCTTTGACCTCAGCGTATGTGTCAAGCTCATTGAAATAGCTTACGCGAAGGGCAAGATAGGTATTGGCGAAGAGTTTAACAGCCTCTGCTTCCTTCATGCCCATGAACAAGGTGTCAATGTTCTCCTTGATGGCTCCTTCCTGAAGAAGTGCAGCAAATGTTTTGGCTGCTTCTTTCATCTTCTCTACGTCAGTCACAGCCTTTATTGCCTCGTTTTCTTCTGCAAACTCAGGACGCTCGATAATCTTAGGATAGCCTACTATTATGCGGCTTGGGTAGAGGTTGTCGTAGAGTGCCTTGCTCTCACGAAGAAACTCTGGTGAGAAGAGGAGGTTGAACTGCTTCGCTCCCTTTTGCGCATACTTCAAATAGAGGCTGCGAGTATAACCCACAGGTATGGTGCTCTTAATAACCATCACGGCGTCGGGGTTCACATCAAGCACCAGGTCGATAACCTCCTCTACATGTGTAGTATCGAAATAGTTCTTTACTGGGTCATAGTTGGTTGGTGCTGCGATCACCACGAAGTCGGCATCCTTATAAGCCGCCTTGCCATCAAGAGTAGCAGTAAGGTTGAGTTCCTTCTCTGCCAAATATTTCTCTATATAATCGTCCTGTATCGGCGAGATACGATTGTTAAGTTTCTCCACCTTTTCGGGGATTACATCTACAGCTGTAACATGAAGGTGCTGAGCCAGCAATGTAGCTATACTCAGACCTACGTAGCCAGTTCCGGCTACGGCTATTTTTATATCATTGAAGTTGTTCATTGTCGCTATTTTTTACTTATTTACTAATTTCCTTTATTCTCTGTTCTTCTTTCAGCTCGCAAACCAAAAGTTGTCCGTGCTTTTCGGCTATGATGTAGCCATCCAAACCCTGAACCACGACCTTGGTTTCATCAGCTGCATGGACAACACAGTTCTTGCAGTCGTAGAGGCGGATGTCTTTGCCTACCTTGGCATTTCCGTCTTCGTCCTGCGGGAGGAGGATGCGAAGGCTGCCCCAGCTGCCTAAGTCGCTCCAGCCGAACTCGGAGGGGATGGTATAGATTTCCTTCGACTTCTCCATTACTGCATAATCGATGCTGATCTTGTCGCAGGTGGGGAAGAGTTTGCCAACGACCTCTTTTTCTTGGTCGGTGTAAAAAGACGGTGCCATCTCTTCCATGATGGCTGCAAGCTTGGGCTGGAAGGTTCGGATTGCCTTGCTGATGGTATCAATGTTCCATACGAAGATGCCAGCGTTCCAATAGTAATTGCCAGCGGCAAGGTAGTGCTCGGCGGTGGTGAGGTCGGGCTTCTCCTTGAAGGCTTCCACCTTATATATCCCGTCTACGTCCGTGAGGTCGGCTGTGGCGATGTAGCCATAGCCTGTTTCTGGGCGGCTTGGCTTGATGCCAATGGTCACGATGGCTTCTTTGTCGGAAGTATAGCTCAATGCCTTGCTCAATACTCGCTGATACTCGGTGGTATTGATTACCAGAGCATCGGATGGTGTCACCACGATGTTGGCTACAGGATGCTTCTTCTGGATCTTCCAACAAGCATAAGCAATACATGGAGCCGTATTGCGAGCCTCCGGCTCTGATAATATGTTATCTACAGGCATGTCAGGGATTTGCTCCTTGACTATTCGAATGTATTTCTCGTTGGTGACCACCCACATGTTCTCCACAGGGCAGATGGGCTTGAGGCGGTCAACGGTGAGCTGGATGAGGGAACGTCCCACGCCCATCACGTCGATGAACTGCTTTGGGTAATCGTGGGTTGACATTGGCCAGAAGCGGCTACCAACGCCGCCTGCCATGATTATGATTTGTATGTCGTTGAAATTAGTCATAAGACATTTATTTCATAAAGAACATTCAGAGAACTAAAGAAGCAAAGTATTCTTCTTAATTCGTTATTATTTTCTGATGATTGATTTGACATTAAATATATAGTATTCTACTTTAAATTGCCAAGTTCGATTATGAACTTTCTATTTTTTGGATTTACATCCGTATTGAAAATTTCCTTCACTGTATTTACAATAGCGTTATAATTATCTCCATTTCGATTAGTCGAATCCAAAAAAATCTCAATTTTAGAAGAATCCTCTTTGGTAATATTCAATAGCAAATTAATTGTTACTTTATTGTTTCCATTACCAATCTCAACAATCGTTTTCTTTTCAAAATTAAAATCCCTATTGGATGTATCTAATCCATCTCTGAATATTTCATTATAGTCAAGACTTATACTAATAAAGCGTTTTAGTATACTACAAACATCTTCGTTTTTGTTTATATTCTTGAACTTTTCACTAAACATCACACTAATTGTAGCGTTTGACAAATCAATGTTCAGACCTTCATATTCATATTCTATTGATTTATTCACATATAATTCAGAAATACTCTTTCGCCCCCATTCTTGTGCATCATCACACAAGATCAATAAGGTTGAGAAACTTTTCGCAGATAACTGATAAATGTCATGGCACGTATGAGATGATATAGCACGAAGTATCTCACGGCGTGTATAAAATTGTCGTACATCCTCAGCATTAAAATAATAATCTTCATTTGTACTATAATCAGATTCCAAAAAGTATCTAAGCATCTTATAAATGACTAAAGCACTTAATACCCCATGTCTGTTTCGCTCTAATGATTTTTGAAATTTGAAAAAATATTTTGGCTGGAGACGAGCCACATAATTACATCCTTCAGATTCATCAACCTTTCTTTCAATCATTTTTGAGCTCATGAAACGCAAGACGAAATCATTCATAGAATTTTGTACGCCATTGAAAGATAAATCCATAGAAATCATAGGGTTTACGACAAAAGACTTCATCATATCTTTTGTTCTTTCCATAACTTCTAAAGATTTTTCTAATGGATACCCTAAATCATGAGTAAGAGCTATTAACGTCCAAACAGATACTTTCTCAATCGGATTTAGAATACATTTTTCATCTATAACAATTTTATCTAATAAAGCATTGCCATTTGAAAACAATTGAGTTATACCAAGCACCCAAACTCTAAAAACATGAACCACATGGTCCCTATAATAACGACTACTACCGTATAACGTCTTTTCAAACTCTATATATTTTTTAAAGTATTCACTCAAATCTTCAACGCCATAAGCAATTGGCTTTTTTGCTGGATTATCCTTGAATGGTTCTCGACCATCATAATATCTTAATGCCTTTATAGACTTTTCTATTAATAGTTGCCACAAAACCTCTAATTGCTTTGAAAAACGAAATATTTCAAAATCAGCATCATCTTCTCTAAGTGAAAACTGCTTCAATTTATCGATAATTTGAGAATCTAAAGGATGCTCTACTGTGATATCCTTACCAATGAAATTTTTACTGTAATCTATAAAAGAAGTAACACCGTTTTTAATTTCATTCAAAAACGACAAATCTGTATTCATAATTCTAACATTTTAAATTGTCCATAACAAGTTTCATCTCCATCTTCTAACTTAAATGCATCAATTTGTTTTCTTACTGCATTCAAAAAAGAAGATTTTTTGTATATATCTAAGAAAGAGGCAGAAGATATATTATCAGGCTCATGTCCTATCTTTTTATTCAATATGTCATCCTTGAATACTTCACAAGGATAGACGTTGCCATCATATCGGATGTTTATCTTATCGGATGCTGCCTTGCAATAAATACGGCAATTACTATCCGAATAAGGTAAACCTATTCTAACATTTCCTTTATGAGCCTCATTAAGAGTTTTTATCAATTTAGTAACTTCTCGATTATCATCAGGAGACAACCTCACAAGTGATAAGTTATCCAATGCCCTTCCTTGCAATACTAAACGCAAGAAACTCACTTTAGAAACACCCAACTGATAGCACATTTCGAATATAGACTTCAAATGCTTAAAGTTGACCTGCATTGGCACAACATGCGCCTCAACGGTCAAACCACTCGAAATACAATCACTGATAGATTTCTTCATCATGTCAAATCCATTAACCTCTGTTCCCATTATCAGATCATAAAGGACAGAAGAATCTGCCTCAACATTAAAGATAATCTTATTTACCATTCCACGGATAGCCTCAATGCAGTCATTCGGCAAAGAAGAGTAAACCTCATCTTCCATATATATTCCACTCGTATATACATAGCAAGCCAAATGCTGTTTTGCTATATAGCTTACAATATCTATTATTTGCGGATGAAGGAACGGTTCTCCCCCAGAAAGACAAACCGTCTTACATCCTAATGACTTAGCATCATCTATTGCTCTCTTTATTATTTCTAAAGGAATAATATGAGTAGCTTGCGGATTGGAATGAGATGAGCAATAGATGCAACGATTAGGGCATCTTTGCAATATCTCTATCGATATTTCGTTCAACATAGTTGATATTTTAAAATAATTTTAGTTCACCCACATTCAAATGCTCATGAAAAGACTTCATATGCCATTTAAGTGGGAACATATAATATATGGAATTATCTTGCGACTTGTATTTCTGCTTTATTCGCTTGTTCCCAACTAACAGGTTTGGCATTTTAACTCTAAGATACTTGTCTGTTTCACAAAAACAATTCTGTAGGTCTAAAAGAGTTGGTTCATGTCCTTCTAAAGGTTTAAACTCTAAATATCCATATTTAGCTTGTAGCTCTTTGAAATGCTCTTTTGTATATCTAATGGCATCTTCGTAACTTTGACCATGAGAAATAAAGCACTTATTGATACCACGAATGGATCCGATTCCTGCTACAACAAAAGTATTTTCATCAAAATTAATATATGGTGAATAGTTTAAATCTATCGTATATTGATAAGCAAGGAAGCCTCCCAGGAAAGAGCATCCCCTCAGCAACAAATAGATTTCTTCCAGAGAATGTGCTTTCAGTACTTTGTCTATGATACCTTCTCCAATAAGCTCTTCATTCACCATTGTCAACCATTTCTCATGTTTCGTAGGCAGATGGTCGTAACGCTTATGAGAACCTGTCATCATATAGGCGTTATTGAATATAGGAGCGACTCTCTGTCTTTCACTCAACAATGCACTTATCGTCCTTATATCAAAGTGTTGAAGAGTAATCTCACCATACGTTTGTTTCAAAAATTCCCAAGTCTCAATCTTATTAAAGATTTTGAAAACTAAGATGCGAAGCAACATATCTTCTGGAGTATATTTTTCCACATCCTTATATATAACATAACGCAGCAAGTATTGGCTAACCCTATCACAAACACGATATACATTAGTAAACTTGTATTCACGAAGAATAGGATCTTTTGTTAATACTCGCTTTCCCTCGCATCTTCGCCAAAACATATTCATTCGTTCTTGAATGAAATAAAAAAAATAGCGAAAGACTTCGTCGTTGGGGATTATTGGGTTATTCGAGACCATCATTATAGATATCTAATTTGGGGAGCTTAAATTCTTTCCAATTGCATGGATCTCCATGAATACCTACAGTATAGTTTGATTCAAGCCAAGAAACAAATTTCTTGATTAATTCTTCCGATACTTTTTTATAACTATAGTTTCTTGATGTACAACAGATAGACAACAATTCTTTAGGAACTTTAGGGGCATTACATCCAAAATAAAAGAAATGACGTGAGTAAAGAACATTCTTTCCTTTTACATCACGTTTCAAATGCTTTTGATTCACGGAATTATCCTTTTGAGAATGAGCACATGGTTCTTGTATGACAATGCCATCAGCTCCAGTATGATATATGTTATCACCATACATCTGAACCAACGTACCATTTAAGACAGGCTTTTTAAAAGCATATTTGGAATCGTTCCAATATTCATCAAAAGACATCCAGCCATCAACTCTCATTGCATAAATAAGTTGATTAAGCATATTCATTCTCTTACTACCTGTACCTATAATCCAATCACCTACTGCAAGATTCTTATTTTTTCGTATATCACCTTTACATACAGCAAGAGTCATCACACCACCAAAAGGATTTGGAGCAAGCCCATAATCGTGATTTAATTTATATCTAAAACAATGCATTTTATCTAACATTTTATGTGAATGATATTATATATCGGTTGGGCAACCATCCCACTTGGCTTTTCTGGTGCTGGACAATCTCCCTCAATCATATCAGCAAGTTTATCGGTAGAATTCCATCCTATAACAGGTCCGCCATATCTTTTAAAAGCTTCCGGCAATTCTACAGAGTCCTTACATCCGTGCATATAGATGCCTATAATCTTCTTGCCTTGCATATAAGCACTCCTTATTTCATAGTTTACCCATGGACGCTCATGAGTATGTTCTCCTATAAGAACAATAAAGGTTCCTGCCCATTTGATAAATCCACGAAGTTCTTTAGCTATTGTGGCATCCTTTACGAGATCCTTACGATAGTCACCTTTTTCAACAGAACTATTTCGAACCGTACATCCTCTATCCGTAAGTCGTTGCTTCAAACGATGAAGCTCATCATCGTCCTCGGAATAATGGCTAATGAAAACATTATGAATGTCTGACATAATCAATATTTTTTATAAGGTAACAGCAATTCTCTGAATATACTTATATAGGCATAGGAGTTTTCAAGCAACTCATTGTGTTCACCTATCTCCTTATATAATTCTATTGATGCGCCTCCAGTGCTTGCAAAAGCATAGCATTTGGCATTAGGATACATTGAATGCAACATATTATATTCATCCAAAATACCATTCATTCCACCTATAAATATAGCACATTCCGTATGATTTTCTGAAAACATCTGCTTACGCATCGCGATTACACTTTCTTGGATGCTGTTATTCACTGCTTCTGTAAAATGCACATTATTAAAATCTTGTACTTCTTTTGGAATATTCTCTCCAAATACCTTTGACTGATAAATATCAATCAATGGCATGCCTTGCTTAATGTTTTGCATCGCTACATCCCATACAAGAGGAGTTATGGCAGGATGACCACCAAAATAAAACCGTATGCCATATTGTACACAAACGGTGGTAAATGCTATAATAGCTTCACGTATAGCGAATATATTTTCAGTTCCGAAAAACTCTCTTTCAGGAGTCGGGACACTTGCTGACAAGAATATCATAAACTATTTTGTTATGTTGTAAGATGTGACAGGCAATTGCGTATTCAACCATTGCAAATATGAATCTATACCAGGACGACAATAACTACCATTATATATTATCTTTTTTGCGTAAGTAGAGAATAAAGGAATCTTGTCAAACATAACGTTTATATTATATAAGTCTGTACAAGAAGGTATTCTCGTTAAAGGATAAAAACATTCTTGAGTAGTATCGCAACGTAAGAATAATCCTTGATTAACTATATTCATGCCATATTCTTGACACAAACTAGCAAATTCATCCAAAACATATTGTCGTTTGAATTGATATGCCTTTATTCTATTTTGCTCCATTTTCTCAATAATATCTTCTATCAACTCAGTATTTACATTAGCCTCTTCACATGACAAATTGGTTTCAATATAATCACAGAATCTATGAAGATTCTTTCTTGCATCTACTTTAAATCGAATATCCAAAACAGGAATTCTTTCACGATTGGCTATATTAAACTCTTCCATACAGTATTCACTGCTATTGAAATCGGGGGAGTCTAAAAGTAGAACTATCTCAGAATCTATTAATTCATGTCGTAAATGTTCTTGGAAATCCACTCCTTCAATGATTGTATAGGAGTCAAGAAACGGATTGTATTTTCGCTTTACCAATTCTTCGTATAATTTGTGAGCTAGAGGTTCTAAATCAGTGCGTCGATAAGATATAAAAACCTTTTTGTTGGTATCTATCAATCCAAAATAAGAAGCAACCCAATTCTTCAAACGCAGAACTGCTTCTTTATCATCTTTCATAAGAAAAAGGCCATTGATAGTCTTGAACTCATTAGGGATGCATGTTTTGAAAGCATCAGGGAACATGGTTATCGGGAGCAATGCATGATGTTTGATTAAATCATCAACTATTCCCTTAACCTCATTTGAGAGAATAGAGTCTTTATTTGACTGACCGAAATACAGACACAAAAAAGGTCTATTCATATTTAGCTCGGTCAATTCAACCAAACTTAATCCTGGAAGACTCAGTACCACATGAGTTAGTTCATTCTGGTTCCAAGGCGTTCCTAATAATACAACTTGATATTTCATAAGCATCTGATGTTATTATCAATTAAAAGATACGGCGTTTATATTTTCTATTTCTTTACAGCCATCTAGATATTGAGGTTTTTCTCCTGTTACTACCTTTGCCTGATAGACATATATAGGTTTATTCTTTTCCTTGAAATACATCACTTCTCGTTTTGTACAACATGAATCAATGCTATTATCAGTCATTACATACAGCAACCTGCTTGACTGATCCATACGCATATATAGAGCATTCCATGTATTATCATCTTGATTAACACGATTCAGCATTTCTCGGTCATTTACCCAATCAACATAAACGGTAAATCCTTGTGAATTTAGTGTCGCTTTTATCCGTAATAGTTCTTGCTCATCCTTTGAACTATGTGATAAAAAGACATCGTATTTTTGATAAAGAAGACTTTGATTTTTTTTGATTAACTCCAATAAATAAGTAGGATTCTTCTGTATATCAATCTTTTTTACTTGTGATAAGCGTTTCTTTCCTTTTCGCCCTCTTCCTAACCAAGAATATTCTCCCATTCTTTGCAAAGCATAAAAAGCCATCTGTCTCATATCACGATTCTTATCACATGCAGCAATTTTGTTAAGAAATGACTTCGTTTCCGTACATTTAAATTGACTTGCCTCTAACACAATAAGATAACGAGCATTTATATCAAGACTATTCTTTCTGCGAATATCAAAATAAGCCCTTATCAATTTGCTTACATAACTAGGACAAACTTCTTGTACAAATACAAGATTGTCTGCTAATTTTTCTTTTCTCTTTTGCAACTTCTTACGCCCTGAAATAATTAACAAATCTTTTTTCCGAGTCTTTTCTTCTTCAGAAAGATGATTCACATATTTTTTATTACACGGACAATGTTTAAGAAGATAACATTGTGGAGTATAGTACGGAATTGTACGAAGACCTTTTCTCTTTCGTCTATCATAGTCGTTTTTTCTGAGATTGCAGAAAGACTCAATATCCTCCCATATATGCGGAAAGCACTCTCTAAAAGCTTCAATATAGTCTTCCTCTGACCACTTATTCGGAAGAACCTCTTGTAATTTTTTTCTACAAGTTTTCAGATGCAGATTCTTTAGAAATAGCTTTTCGCGATAAAACTCTTTTCTGTAAAAAATAGACATAAGATAAACTATCAATACAATATTTATTTACACCAAATGAGTAGGCGTTGAATAGTTACCGACACGTTTGCTGTTCTCTTTTTGTTTTATGCTCTCAGCAATTTCTTTCACCTTATTGCATATCCACATATATGCTGTGGTACCTTTACTATAATCTGCTTCTGCAAACATGTCTATACGATCATCCTCTCGGAGTTTTTCCACTTGCGCAAACGCTTTTTCATCTCCTTTAGGATATATAGCAAAGGTTGCACCGCCCCTGGCCTTTACAATCGAGAATGCAGGTATATCACTTGGACCATCTGCAATATATATCATATTTTTGAAGTCAACGCGACGTAACTCGTATGGAAGTTTAGAGTTTACTGTTATATCTTTCTCTTTGTTGACACCTTTATTTATTTCAAAAATTGCTCTGGTTTTTGTCAAGTTGTCTATCGTAAAACCTATCTCATTGATGCATTTATGTTCGTCATCTTCTATAAGTTCACACCCCCAAATATTCTCTACATATTTCATCAATTCGGTACCGCGAACAACCTCAGCAAAACCTGTACTTACGATATAATGCTCCACTTTAATATTATACTCCTCACATACAGCATCATTCTTAAGCATTTCTTTCGTATGCTTGAAGATTTCAGGAATTCCAGCATAAAAATTTTGACGTTTGCCGTATTCTTTTAATTTGGCATTGTTCAAATCTTTGAAAGTTCCATTCTTTGCATACTTGATAAACTGATTTAGATAGATAGTATCAGGATTGACCTTAACATGTTGGTCCGTTTCGTATTTCTTCGGAAGGGCATTTACTTCTGTCCAAAACTTATGAGCATCAACATTATAATCCTCAAATATAGGATCTTGCATATAGCCATCAATAAGTGTCTTATCAAAATCCCAAATTATTGCTATGATATTCTTCATTTTCGTCTAATTATAAGTAAACAGACAATTTAGTACAAACTATTCAATCGGGGTTAACCTCATCTTTTGGACTTTACCATCTAACCTCGAATGTTCAAGAACAAATTCGGCAATTCGCTTTTCATCTTCTTCAGAATACCAACTGATTTCCCATTTTGCATCAGTCGGAGTGTGATTATATATCCAATCTATATAATCAATATCTACTGGAGATAAAGATAGCCCATAAATGTAAACATATTCCACATCTTTAATTCTGTTGAGAAAAGTTACATGTTTATAGATGTATTCGTAAGGATTTTTATGATATCCACCTAAAACTTCTATAACTCTTTCACTATCGTATTCGTTGCCATCTTCTATAATATGAGAATTGTGACCAAAGACTAGCTTTTCAGAATCGTAAGCACATCCATGTATATGTAGTATTTGTTCCTTGCTTATCCCATATAAAAATTCTAATGTTCTAGTATAATTGAAATTTATAAAGAAAGAATTTTCAGTTTCTAAATGTATGGTCTTTGGAGCAACTATAGAAGTCATTGACTCTATCCATTTCCTAAGACAATAATGTATTATATCGAATAAACCTGCCAACCTATCAGCACAAGGTGAATCCTGATCTAAAGATGGAGGCAAATTCAAATTCGTTGTCTTTCGACTCTCTTTTTCCTTTATTATCTCTTCAAATGACTTCGGAGGAGGCGTGTTTTCTAACACATATCGTTTGATGTTCAGCTTTCCTAAGGAAACCTCAAAGTCATTCCACCATTCTGAATCTTGGACACCATATGCAGATACTAAAGCGTCATATACAAATACATAATTATGCTTAAGCCAATTTCGAAAATCGCTGTATCTTGTATGTAATCCTGTGAATATATCAAATCCATTACCTATAACATACAAGTGTTTCATATTACATAAAGTATTTTTGAGAAATTGATGAGATGAATAATCTCACAAAGAAACGTCTTAGCAACGCCTTCGCTTACGGATACTTCTTTACCTCTGAACCAGTCTTGTCGTCTGGCCCAGGAACGTGGTGCCGTTGGGAGAAGCGGGGTTCTCGTTAGCGATAGAAGAAGAATCCGTACCATCCGGTTTCATAAATTCTTTTCTACTTTATGTCGTTGGCTGCAAACATACGTAATGGTTGCAATCGTCTAGTCGGTGAAAATGATATGGTTACCATAAATATCATTCAATTTGATGTGGTCTCTGCAAAAAAGACTTCTTAAATAACATCAGTATTTACTCCTCAAAATCAAGTACTCCAAAGAAGGTATTATAAGGGATAGTTATATCAATAAATTCAAAAGACAGCTTGCCCTCCGAAGTCTTTATCATATCATATACCTTCTTGCATTCGACATCCGCTGTACCATAAAAGTTGATGTCAGGTTCCACGTCTGCTTGCGCAAACATCTTGGTATCATTAGGCACAACAGCCCTTGGAGCAATGGTAGCACCGCGCCTTTTCTTCTCAGCATAGACCTCTGCAATCATCTTTCCTGCTCGTTGAGCATGATCGAAATTAAAAGGAACGATGAGCATATTTTTAAGAGGAAGCTCACTTATTTCTCCTCTCACACAATACTCTGCTATGGCAATTGTGCTAATCTTTATCACGAAATCATGTTCCAAGAAATATTTGAAATACCCCAAGGCATTTTCATGCAAAGGGTCTTCTTCATTCAACAAGCGAATGAAAAAACTGGTATCTAACAGCACGCAATTCTGTTCCATTAGGCAAGTCCTCCTCTTACATTAGTCAACCATTCGTCAGCATTCACACCCCTCCACTTTGGAGTAGCCTTACGAATCAAGCCCTGCAGATAATCCTCATCAAACTTAGGCTGATAATCCATCAATTCCACCAAGACCAGGGTTGATTTATCTATATCCCCTGTAAGAATATTTTTCTTGGCACGAACTCGTACACCAAACTTCTTATAAAGAGGATTGCCCTGATAGCCTGCTAAATATTCCTTGTCTGTTCGAATTGTCAAAGAGCCTGCATCCTTTGTATCCAAATGAATGTTTGCCTTGTCCTTTCCACCTGCATCTGTCAATGTGCCATAATAATAGCACTCAATATCCACCAAGATATTCTCACGGCGAAAATAATGAGTAGTTGGAGTTATCTTAAAGATGCGTTGTGGTTTATCAGAAGTGCCTATTTCTATGTCATAGTTATGGCGCAAGGCAAAAGACTGAAGATTTTCTATCGCTTGCGCACTAGCCATTTCCAGTTTATCAATATAGCCATTCTCCTGCTCAATAACACCAAGCACAGACGACACTAAGAGAACACTTTGCAAGGAAGTTGTAAACACGTTGAGGACAGAACCGTCCTTCATTTCATAAGAAATTGTAGGGCGGTCTTTACGTTTCTTCCTGTCTGGATACAACAAATTCTCCACCTCATCGAGTAAGAATCGTATCTGCCCGATGTCAAAGTTGGCTGGAGAAAGGGGGGCATCCCCATTCTTGCCAATTATTCTTAGTGAAATTTCATTCCTATCCATAATCATTGCAAATATAATATATATTATGTAATAAAGAATTTATAAGCGTATCTTTTTAGAATCTTTTATATTTTAGCATCAAATCCGCTGAGGAAATTACTGACTTCACAAACGGTACATACAGAAGTACGGATACTTCTTTACCTCTGAACCAGTCTTGTCGTCTGGCTCAGGAACGTGGTGCCGTTGGGAGAAGCGGGGTTCTCGTTGGCGATAGAAGAAGAATCCGTACCATCCGGTTTCATAAATTCTTTTCTACTTTATGTCGTTGGCTGCAAGCATACGTGATGGTTGCAATCGTCTAGTAGTTGAAAATGATATAGCGTTCATAAAAACCATTCAATTTGATGCGGTCTCTTGCAAAGAGACTTCTTAAATCACAAAGGTAGTCATTTTATTTGAATCGGACGGCAATAGTGAACACTTTTTTGACTTTCAGAGGGTTTCGGAACACACTACGCAATATCTGAGTCCATGAACAGATAGCCGTAGGTGGTCAGCAGTTCCTGCTGTTCGGTCTGGTATCTGTTGCGTGTTTCTTCCGCCGGCTCGCTGTCGATGAGGCACTGCATCTCCTGAAGGACTTGTGTGCCAGCCTGCATGATTGGGGCGAGATGGCGCTGGAGCTTTTCGTAGGAGGGGGCGTAGTAGTAGCCAATCTCCTTGATGATGAAGCTGAGGATGAGCCATGCCTCGACGGGGAGCATCCGGTATTGCGAAAGCTCCGTCATTACATAATTGCGGAGATAGTCGATGTTCTCGGCTTGTGGGGCGACGTCCTTTGTGGTCTTTACGGGATGAAAAAAGCGGTCGATAAGTGCCTCGCGCTCATGGAGGTTACGTTCGTAGAATGGTGAGCCGTCAAGGGCTGCACTGCCAGTCTGATCGACCTCCTCAAAGTGCTCAGCATGCACACCGGCGATAGCCACACTCATGCCACCGACATCCATGATAAGACGACGGTCGCGGTCGATGCGAATGACGTAACCTTCGAGTCCTGCCAGGTCGCCAGAGGTGATGCGGAGGAGGATGCGGTTGCGAGCATAATAATGGAAAGGCTTAAGAAGGAAACGGATACGATCGGGCTCCGTTTCGTTAATGCGCATGAAGGGTCGCATCTGCGAATCGGGTATCACAGCCGCCTTGCCCGTACTGCAGTTCTTGCAGAGATAGGTATGTGGAAAATTCCAGTTTAGATATTCTTGTAGTTCTTTTGGATTGCCTTGCAAAAAGACGAGTCCGCTGACGGTCTGCAGTTCCTGACGCTGCACGGCATGCTTCGCTCGCTTCTTGTAATAGCGCACGGTCTTATGAACAAAGTGGGGTACGTTGTCGGCGTTCAGCCTTGCTTCCACCTTCCTCACTTTGCTATGATGCACAAAGACATACGACCAAGATAAAGAATTAGTACCATCCGGTTTCATAAATTCCTGTCTATTTGTTTTTTGCAAAGATAGTGCAAACCGAGCGCAATAAAGCTTGCTTTAATTGCCGAGGTGCAGCCTATCTTCTACAAAGATAGACAAAACTTTTTATTTTCGCAAACTTCAACCTCCTTTTTACTTTTTTACTCTTTTACTCTTTAACTTTTTAAGATCATCCTCACTTTTAAACTTCCCATGCATCGAGTCGTACATCTGTTGTCCGTAGCGCCAGACGCCGACCAGAGCCACTATCAAGACATACATCAGCGAGAGTTGTAAAACACTGATATACACGCCTTCAGCACTTGCGCCGGGCAGTGAGGCGATAACCTTAAGCAGAGTGTTCATCTGCGCTACGACCCACCCCACTCCACTCGCCAGCCACTGCCAAACGACCGTCATCCACGCAGCAAACCGACACAACGGCGAGAGCACGAACAAGAGCATGGCGGCATATATGATAAAGGTGGTAAGCGGCACGGCGACGATGTTAGCCAGAAGGAAATAGAAGGGCACATTGCCGAAGTAGTACATCACCAGCGGCAGCACGAAGAGTTGGGCGGCGAGCGAGATGCACACAAGCGAGACGAGCTTGCCGACGAATCGGCGGTGAGCATAGCGCACGTAGAAGCGGTTGTTGCGGAGCAGCACGTGGCATATCACGATGCCCATCACAGCCAAGAACGACATCTGAAAGCCCACGTCCCACAGCATCGCCGGACTCGCCAGGAGCATCACACTTGCGGCAAGGGCGAGGCTATTCGCCGTGAGGTAGTCGCGCTGCAGAAAGGTCATTGAGGCGTAGACGCTGAACATCGCCGCCGAACGCACTATGCCCGGCGACATGCCCACCATCAAGGCGAAGGTCCAGACGAGGAGAAGCGTTACGAGCAGTCCGCCCATCGTGTTGCGACGGCGCCCGAGCAGCAGTGCAATCATGGCGTAGATGATGCCGAGATGTAGTCCGGAGAGGGCGAGCACGTGCGACACGCCTGCCTTCGAATACGTATCGCGTAGCTCGGCGCTGACACCTGTCTTGTCGCCGAGGGTCATTGCCGCAATAGTGGCGTACGAATCTTCAGAGAGGGCGCTGCCCTGCAGTCGGCTGAGAAGGTCGTAGCGCAGCGACTGCAGCGAGAGAGCGAGGCGGTCGATTCGCGGCATAGCTTCGAGGCTCACCTCCGCACGTTTCCACTTGTCCGAGGCGACGAACGTGCGAGCCACGATGCCGCGCACCATGCGCTGTCTGCGCCAGTCGAAACCGCCGCGCTGTGCGTATGTGTCATCGAAACCGCTGAACACCGACTGCGCTTCGATGCCGTCGCCTACAACAATGCGGTTCAATGAATTAGGATTCTGGAAATAAGCGTTCAGCCTATGTCCTGCGAGTCGCCCACTCACAACGGCAAGCTCGCATTTCATAGAGCGTCGCTTCTTGATAGGTTGCGACACGACAACCGCCTCGTACACTTCTTCTTCGCCCGTGAATGCACAGCGCAGACTGTTCTCGTACGACGTAATGCGCCACGCTCCGCCCGCCATAACAACGCAGAAGATCAGCAGCGTCTGCATCATTTCGAGGCGCTTGCTCAGGTGCAGCAGAACAAGTAGCGAGAGCAGACCTACGAACAGCCACCGCCACAGCGCAACGGGCACAGCATCTGCCGTCGCATCGCCGATGCAGATGCCAACGAGCAGGCATATTGCGATGCGAAGGAAGGTATGAAGCTGTAGTTTGCCGTTGAATTTCATTGTTCGGTCAGTAGGTTTCTATATGCGGCGGTCGTGAAAATATCACTTGCACGTAGAGCTTGGACACACTGCCTTGAACTCGCACTTCTCGCAGTGCGCCTTGCGGCTTGTGCAGATGTATCTGCCGTGCAGTAGCAGCCAATGGTGTGCCTTCGCAAGGTCGTCAGCAGGAATGTGCTTCACGAGCTGCTGCTCCACCTTCAGCGGCGTGTCAGCCGTGCGCGGCACGAGTCCGAGGCGGTGGCTCACACGGAACACATGCGTGTCGACGGGCATCGCAGCCTCGCCGAACGCCACAGCCAACATCACGTTAGCTGTCTTTCGCCCTACGCCAGGCAAGCGCAGCAGACTGTCGAAGTCGTGCGGCACCTCGCCCCCGTATTCGCTCTGTATCATGCGGGCGAGTTCTACGAGGTGGCGAGCCTTGGCGTTGGGATAGCTCACGCTCTTCACGTATTCGTACACCTCAAACTCATCGGCTTCTGCCATAGAACGTGCGTCGGGATAGTGGGCGAAGAGTTCGGGCGTCACCTGGTTGACACGTTTGTCTGTGCATTGCGCGCTGAGCACAACGGCAACGAGCAGCTGGAACACGCTGCCAAACTCCAGTTCGGTAGTCACTTCGGGATGGATACCGCGGAAGTAGTCGAGCACATATTTATATAGTTCGCTTTTCTTCATTACTATTATTACTTATTATATTATTACAGATGAAGCCCAATTATAAAGCGCACATGGGCTACACGCTGCAAAGATACATCATTTGGGAAATGCAGACAAGAGAATGAGCAAGAATAATTGCTGCGCATTGCTGCGTGGCTTCTATTAAGGTTTTGTACAGGCGCCGAGTGTACTGATAAATAACCATTGGATATAACTTTTTCTGATTGTCATTTGTAATTATCAGCAGCATGTTCTAAATTTGCAACCGAAAGGAGAATGCTATGATAGAGATAAACGACAAACTGGATGAGAAGCTGCGCCAACAGATGGACGGCAGACTGGAGGAGGACGAGGAACTGCAACTGCGTTCCGTCGCCAAAGCATACGCCATATGCGAGAACTCCATCGCCGTACTGAGCAATCTGCGCACCAACAAGAGTCACATATATTATGGTAAGACGAGCGACTTGCTGGGCTTCGAGCCTGTAGGCAGCTACGAGAAGATCGAGTCGATATGGGAGGAGAAGATACTGAGCCGCATACATCCCGACGACCAACGCAGACGACAGTTGCAGGAACTGGCGTTCTGCCAGTTTGTGTGCTCTTTGCACTCGGAGAAGGCGTTCGACTGGCACATGGAGAATACTATGCGCATGGCAGACCGCAACGGCAAGTATATACCTACACGCCACCGCATTTTCTACTTCAAAGGCAATGGTCAGCGCGGCGTGTGCTACGCCATCTGCCTCTTCAACATCGCAACGAAGACCAACAAGCTGGCGATAATGAAGAATTCGCTCACGGGCGAGGAACGGCAGATTGACATCGACGAGAAGCAGCTGCTGAGCGAACGCGAAATAACCATCATGAACATGGTGAGCGAGGGACTGCAGAGCAAGGCGATAAGCACCCGACTCGAAATAAGCAAGAACACCGTCGACCGCCACCGGCAGAACATCATCAGCAAGATGCAGGCGTCGAACATGGCGGAGGCTTGCCATAAAGCCAAACAGTTAGGATTATTGTAAAAAACAACGAATGATATGAAGAAACTATTTGTAACAGCCATGCTCAGCACTATGGCATTGGCTTCAAACGCACAGAGTCTGGAGAAGATGACGTGGTTCAACGAACCTACCAACTACGAAATCAATGGCAAGACGCTCACTATGGACGTGCCGGGGCATTGCGACTACTGGCGCATCTCGCACTACGGTTTCACCGTCGACGACGCACCGTTCTATTATGCTACATACGGCGGCGAGTTCGAGGCGAAGGTGAAGGTGTCGGGCGACTACAAGGTGCGCTTCGATCAGGCTGGTCTGATGATTCGCATCGACAAGGAAAACTGGCTGAAGGCTGGCATCGAGTACGTAGACGGCAAGTATAATCTGAGTACGGTGGTGACGCATCACACAAGCGACTGGAGCGTGATAACACTCGACAAACCGGTCGACTTCGTATGGATTAAGGCTGTGCGCCGACTGGATGCTATTGAGATTTTCTACTCGTTCGACGACAAGACGTACACCATGATGCGCAACTGCTGGATGCAGGACAACACACCGGTGCAGGTGGGGCTGGCTACAGCATGCCCCGACGGCGAGGGATTCAAGGCGAAGTTCGAGAACTTCCAGGTGAAGCACCTGCCCGACCAACGCCGTATTGAGTGGCTGAACAAAAACAAATAGGCGTATATGAACGGATTTGAGAAAATGCGAAGCGGCGAGTTCTACGACTTCAGCGACAAGGAGACGACTGGTATGCCCCGGCGTAACCATCGGCGACCGAAGCATCATCGGCGCAGGAAGCGTTGTGGTGAAGGATATACCCGAGGATTCGGTTGCGGTGGGCAATCCGGCAAGGGTTATAAAGAAACTGAAGTAATACTGCATTTGTATAGAAACAAAAAAACGGATTTATCTGTTTGTGGTTAGCTGCGAAGCTGCGCAAACAGATAAATCCGTTTTTATATTATTGCTGTCCGGTAAAACTAATAATGTGGTTATAAACGGGCTGAAAGCCCAACAATCACATAGCCCAGGGCAGCGCCCTGGGTAAACATTATACCCCACATCTACATTC